>Ga0116227_10001543_pt1 | contig 51624 bp, 35 predicted proteins | sample S1TSphgellanicum_FD_89693 | JGI IMG/M metagenome (GOLD analysis project Ga0116227, IMG submission 89693) | Host-associated microbial communities from peat moss isolated from Minnesota, USA - S1T2_Fb - Sphagnum magellanicum MG | ecosystem: Host-associated > Plants > Peat moss > Unclassified...
ACGCTCCCACTGCTTCGCGCTGACCATTGGGCCAATCACCGTATCGGGGTCACGCGGGTCTCCAGACTTGAACTGGGAAACCGCTTCCTTTGCAACTCGTTCGAACTCGGCCAGCCGATGACGCGGCACGAGGATGCGCGTGCCTGCAATGCAGGCCTGTCCGCTATTCATGAATCCGGCATTCAGGACCAGGGGCATGATGCTTGTGAAGTCTGCATCCTGCAGCACCACGGTGGGTGATTTTCCACCCAACTCCAGCGTCACACGCTTCATGGTCTCAGCGCCCGTGCGCACCAGATGCTGCCCGACGGCAGACGATCCGGTAAACGAAATCTTGGCCACATCGGGATGACGCGCGATGGTTTCGCCGACCACATCGCCGCGGCCGTTAACAATATTGAATACGCCCTTCGGCAAGCCCGCTTCATGCAGCGCCTGAATCACGATCTGGGTCTGCAATGCGCTCATCTCGCTGGGCTTGATCACGGTGGTGCACCCTGCCGCCAACGCGGTGGCGAGTTTGTTGCAGATGAAGCCTGCATTGCTGTTCCAGGGCGTGATCAAACCAGCAACGCCAATGGATGTCTGTATCACGCGCGCAGCGCCCGCCTGCTCCTCAAACTCGAAGGATTCCAGCGTATCGATCGCCTGGGCAATGACATCCGCCGGATAGGTCGCCATCCAGCGGCCACGAACGGTTGGCGCACCATACTCTTTCACGACGGCTTCCATCAACTCGTTCTCGCGCGCGGCGATGGCCTGATGCATGCGCTTGAGCGCGGCAATGCGCTCCTCGCGCGTGGTGCGCGACCAGGCCGGGAACGCCGCCTTGGCTGCGGCGATGGCGCGCTGCGCATCCTGCTCGTCTCCCAGTCGCACTTGGCCGATGACTTCCTCGGTGCTGGGGTTATGAAGGTCAAACCATTCCTGGCCGTGCGGGATAACGAATTCACCGTTGATGTAGATGTGTTCAATGCGTTGCATGTCGGGACTCCTGATTGAAGGATGCAGCGCAGTCTAGAAATGATTTATTGTTCTGATAAGACGCCTTATTATTTATGAGCAATTCTGAAAATCAGGACAATATATGCACCGTACCGGCATGACTGAACTTGAGGTGATCCTGGCCGTGGCGCGCCGCCGCAGTTTTCGCGGCGCGGCACTGGAACTGGGCATGTCCACGACCGCCGTGAGCAGTGCCGTCGCCGGGCTGGAAAAACGATTGAAGGTTCGCCTGTTCAATCGCTCGACGCGCAGCGTGGCGCTCACCGACACCGGGCAGCGCTACGTCGAACGCATTGCACCCGCGCTTTCCGAAATCCGCAATGCCGGCGAAGAAGCCGTCACCGGCAGCAACGCGCCCAGCGGCACGCTGCGCATCAATGCCCCGCAGGGCGCGGCCTTCCTGCTCCTGGAGTCATTGCTTAGTCAGTACACGCAACGTTATCCGCAGGTACGTGTCGACATCGTCAGCGAAGCGCGCATGATCGACATCGTGGCCGAAGGTTACGACGCGGGCATCCGCCTGGCCGAATCGGTACCACAAGACATGATCGCCGTGCCGCTCTCGCGCGACATCCGCATGCTTGTGGTGGCCACTCCCGAGTATCTGAAGCGCCGCGGCGCACCCAGACATCCGCGCGATCTGCTCAAGCACCAGAGCATCGGCATGCGCATGTCACACGGCGGCATCTACCAGTGGGAACTCGAACGCAATGGCCAGAAGCTGAAAATGGACTTGCCAGTGCGCATGGCCTTCAACGAACTGCTGGCCATCAAGCAGGCGGTACTCCTGAGCCTGGGCATCGGCTTCATCTCGGAGTGGTTCATTACGGAAGAGTTGAAGTCCGGCGCCTTGCGGCCGGTACTCGTCCCTTGGTGTCCGCCCTTCAGCGGCTTGAACCTTTACTACTCAGGCCGCAAGTTCGTGCCCGCACGATTGCGCGCCTTGATTGACTTGGTTCAGGAGCAGCGCGCGGCTGCTAATCGAAAAAAGATTCGCGCATGACTGCGTGCACTGCCAAATTGCTCGCCCTGATTATGTCCCTACTGAGAGACCACAAAAATCACTCAACGCAAGCAGCGAAATTCGCGGTGCGCAGGTGGCCCCTATCGAATGCCTATGCCCCCTTCTGAATGACCATCGGCACGTGTTTCGCAAGAAAATCCACAAACGCACCCACCGATGGAAGTAAGCCACGGCGTGATGGAATCAGCACGCTCATCGTTGCCAACCCTGCCGTCCATTTAGGCAGCACGCGAACCAGCTCACCGCGCTCAACCTCGTCACATCCCACATAACCCGGCAGCGCGACGATTCCCAATCCTGCACATGCGGCGGCTTTCAGGGTTGCCATGTCATCGCTCAACAGGCTTGGCGTGAAGGGCACCGTGACGATTTGATCGGAATGGTGCACGCCGCACAAACGCCACTTGTTGCTTTCCAACGCGGTGCTTAATGCAATACCGTCATGCTCGGATAGATCATTCGGCTCACTGGGCATGCCTTTCTGTGCAATGTAGCCTGGCCCTGCAAACAAGCACCAAGGGATCTGAGCGATAGAACGCTGGATCAATGACGAATCAGGCAGCGGCTCGGTATGCGCTCGCAGGCAGAGATCAAAGCCTTCATGGACAGGGTCTACGTAACGATTCGTTGCGTGTTGGATAATGCGCACACGCGGATACAGGGCCATGAAACGTGGAATGAGATTGGCCAGCGCCAATTGGGCAAATGCCACCGAACAGCTAAAACGGATCGTTCCGCTGGGCTCCGCAGTGCGTCGTCGCACAATGTTCTCTGCTGCTTCAGCCTCAACCAGCATCGCAAGCGCGTGCCGATGAAATTCGGCGCCAATCTCCGTCACCACAAAGCGTCTTGACGTACGTTGAATCAACCGCGCACCCAGTGAAGCCTCCAGCGCGAGAATGCGTCGACTGATGCTGGATTTGGGGACATCGAGTGCCCGGGCTGCGGCCGTGATGCCCTGATGTTCGACAACCTGGGCGTAGTAATAGACGTCATTCAGATCGAGCATCGTTGCCTCTCAATAGTCCCATTAATGGAACGATGGTTCTCATTTTTCCTAATTGTTGAGCCATTGTCTTGGTTTTAAGGTTCATCCCAGTCGACAAGCAACCCAACGATTCGTCGACAAAAGGAGCCCCATGAACCGTCGTCAATTTATTAGCCCATCCAACGTCGTCGTCGCAGCGGCCGCTATCGGCGCCGTTTCCAGCGCTGCTGCATCGACACCTGCATCCAAAACCAAGCCCAACAAGGAGAACGCTGTCATGAACTCACCTCACGTCAAAGAACGCCTTACTCGCGAGAACTCAGTCCTGCTGCTTGTCGACCATCAAGTCGGCCTTTACACCGGCGTGCGCGATATCGAAACACTGGAACTCAAGCACAACGTCGTCGGCCTCGCCAAGGCGGCACTGGCGCTCAAGGTGCCGGTGATCGTCACGACGACCACCGAGAACATGTGGGGGCCGCTGATCCCCGAGCTTGCTGAAGTCCTGCCGGGCATCAAGCGCATTGAGCGCACGACGGTCAACGCCTGGGACGAGCCGCGCGTCGTTGAAGCCGTTAAGGCAACTGGCCGCAAGAACCTGATCATCACCGGCGTATCGACCGACGTTTGCCTGGCATTCCCCGCGATGTCGGCCATTGCCGATGGCTACACGAGTTATGCCGTCATTGACGCATCCGGTGGCTTTACGAAGACCCAAGTCGCCATGGGTGTACTGCGCATGCAACAAGCCGGCGTGATCCCTGTCAATTACTCCAACGTCGCAGTCGAGATTCTGGGTGACAACGCCGCCCCAGATGCCGGCGCCGTTTATGCCGCGCTCGGCTTGCCGTTCGCTGGCCTCGTATTCGGACTGAAGCAGTATTTCTCGCACGGCTGATCGTTGACTGCCTCGTTCCACATATAACCACAGGGAGTGAATCAATGAACCTCAAGACACTGGCCGTTGCCACGGCCGTATTGCTAACCCTTTCTTCTGCAGCCGGGGCGGCTGATTCAAAACAATCTTCGCAAGCCTTGAAAAATGTCGTCCTTGTCCACGGTGGATTTGTTGACGGCTCTGGCTGGCAGCAGGTTTACAACATCCTCAAAAAAGATGGGTATCAGGTGAGCATCGTCCAGAACCCCACGCTGTCGCTTGCCGATGACGTTGCGGTCACCAAGCGAGCGATTGCCCAACAGGATGGCCCCGTTGTGCTCGTGGGTCATTCTTATGGCGGCGCCGTTATCACGGAGACGGGCACTGATCCCAAAGTGGCGCGCCTCGTCTACATCGCGGCGTTCGCGCCGGACAAGGGAGAATCGGTGCAGACATTAACCTCGAATCCCGCGCCCGGCGCACCGGTTCCTCCGATTACTCCGCCGCAAGATGGGTTCTTGTTCCTGGATCGCGCCAAGTTCGCCGCGTCGTTCGCAGCCGATGTAAAACCATCCGAGGCGGCTTTCATGGCCGATTCGCAGGTGCCATGGGGCCTCAATGCCTTGTCCGGCGCTATTTCCGAGCCTGCATGGAAAACCAAGCCGAGCTGGTACCTGGTGGCAACCGATGATCGAATGATTCCGCCGCCAGTCCAACGCCAGATGGCTCAGCGTGCTGGCGCGAAGATCGCCGAAGCGCCTGGCAGCCATGCGATCTATGTTTCCAAGCCAGCGGTGGTGGCCAAGATCATCGAGCAGGCCGCAAAGGGCAAATAACACATATGGAATTGAAGGAGTGGAGCGCAGATGCGTTCCACTCTTCAACCTTGTTCCGGCAGGCTCGCCTTGCATATTCGCGCCTAGCAAGTCTCAGGCAGAAACAGCAAAGCAGCTCGGTGCATGAGGCGATTTCCGACAGTCTCTCCATGAAGCTCTTTTCGCAGCCACGTAATCATGCTTGGCACAACGCGAGAAAGTTTCTCCGCAGCACAGTGGCCCAATCCACGCAGCAGCCAAACCTCCGCAGATGGATAGCGTCGAAACACCTCGACGTCTGCATTGGGGATATAGGGGTCGGCGCTCCCATTCACGGCCAGAAGACGTACACAGTCATAGCGATCCAGTAGGCCTTGCTCACCCAACACGAAGCCATCCAACATGCCGCCAGCGCTTTTTTCATCTGGATAAGCATCAAGCCGCATAGCGTTGCCCACGATACCCGGCATTCCATTCGGCAAGTGCGTGACCCAGGCAGCGTCTACATCTGCGCCGCCAATCATCGGCCCGCCAAAATTGATCGCGACATCGACGTCTCCGAGAAGTGCTGCCTTGGCAGCCCAGTGCCCTCCGAAGCTCACCCCGAGAATTCCGATCTTTCCTTGGCCACGAAAAGTATTAATGATTGTTCTATAGATACCGTCCGCGTCCTTTGTGAGCGGCGTATCCGTCTCCCCGGTTCCGGGCATGTCCATTGCAAAGACGCGAAGCTTTCCAAGTTTGCTCAGGAATAGCGCGACGCGATGGAGCTCCATCTTTCCGGTATCGACACCGCCGGAAAGAACGACTGCGGGCAATTCATCGCCAGCGCCCTTTGGCGCATAGGCATGAACTGGCACATTCACCATCTGGCCATTCACATCACAAGGCACGATGTGGCGCTTGAACTGGACTGGAAAGGTCTGCGACGCCTTCAGGAAGCATTCAACCTGCTCCTTAAGTGCTGCGACTCTGCTGGGCGTGGGTAGGCATGGGAATCGTGCTGCTCCATAGAGAGATGCTGCCAACATCGAGTCGCCCTTGGACTTGGCCTGCTCAGCCTCCCGCACCCACTCGTAAGTCCAGCCGCCCGGTGCATCAGCCCACGTATCCGTCACCCTCGATTCAACGCCGTGAACGGTGCTGGCGGGTATCCCCCATGCGATGAATTGCCTGGTTCGCTCTTCGAAGATTTCTTTTGGGGAAATGGGGTAGGTGAACATGGCTTTTGTTCTCAGTCGAAAAATCTTCAGGGCTGTCCGTTATTTCCAATGCTGCATCGGCAGCCCCGCCACAGGGGACCTGAATGTGGCGAGGGAACTGCCAAGCAGACTACCGATGTAAACCGTTTTCAGGTCGCTGCCACCAAATGTAATGCTGGCCATCCATGGAGCGAGCGTCCCCTTTGCCTCGAGCATTTGGGAAAGAGTCAGGGTTCCGCTATCGCGCGCAGCGTCTACTTTCCTTAGTGCCTCATGGTTGCCGTCATCAAGAAGCTCCAGCAGATCGCCATCAGGTGTTATGGCGAGAATCTTGTCAGCCATGATCATGGTGACCCACAGGTTGCCGTAATCATCAAAGGCAATGCCGTCTGGAGCGCCAGAGCCCAATGATTTCGGGCCGTACGTCTCGCGGTCGGTCAGGCGTCCGTCATCGCGGACACGGAATCGCGTGATGCGATTCCCCATGGTTTCTACTGCATAGAGAAACTCCTCGTCTCGATCAAGGCGAACCTCATTCGCGAACGACAGGGTCTCTGCGACGATACGCGCGCCTTTTTTATCCACCAGAGCGATGTACCCGTCGGCCAAATCTGGCCGCAATGCATTCATCCATGGATTGACCCGTGTAGAGACCGTGATCCATAACCGACCGCGAGAGTCGGGCAATACGAAATTCACCTTCCCAATCGGCTTGCCGTCAATTGAGTCCAACAAGATATGGGCCTTGCCATCTTCGCGGCTCATCAACTCCAGTCGATCGGTCCCAAAGTTCGCAATCAGGATGTCGCCATGTGCGTCGAAAGCGAGGCCATTGGGCAAGGTCCCGGAAGCCAAGGTGGCCTCAAGATCGTCACTTCTTGAGTATTGCGCTTCAAGATTCTGTGCAATCAGCCGCTGTACGCCATTGGGTTCAATGTGCATGACTCCACCGCGAGCATCAGCCACCCAAAGATCTCCCGACTTCTCCGCGAGCACGCACTCTGGACGTTGGAGCCCGGTACCAACGAACGTGATCTCATCGCGATTGACGCGCCATCCGAGTAAAGGGTTGCCTTGCATTGACGGCTCCGCAGCTTCACAAGAAATCCAAAACTAGAACATGTTCTAGAATGTATAATAGACGAAAGCTGAATGTCAACCTGGATGGCGACGAGACTCATCATGAGCAGAGACGTACAAAGCGACGACGTGAAGAGCAAAGTTCTCGCATCGGCTCGCAAGCTATTTATCGAGAAGGGATATGCGCAAACAACCATTCGGGAGATGTCGATCATCTCCGGTGTTTCTTCCGGCAGCATCTACCACTTCTTTGCGGACAAGGAAGGCGTTTTCCTGCATCTGACCTTGGATGTTTTTGAAAGTACGCTACAGGCTGCAACGGAAAGAGCTGCACGCCATCGAGATCCCTATTTGAGCCTGTCGCTGAAATGGGCTTTTCTGATGCGACTAATCTCGGCTGACAAGCGAGTAGCCGAGCTGTTTTCCGTGGCATACAGCTCACAGAAAATCAGTGAGCGCTTGTTGAAAGTCTCCACGCAGCGTCATCAACAGCTTTTGGGTGACGTTCTTGGCGATTGGGACTCGGAGCAATTTTTTATTGCCACGCTGCTTTTGGGTGGCGTCCTATCTGCCCTGGTAAGCGAAAAAGTTAATATCGACTCTCTTAGTGAAGAGAAAAGAATTCGCGCCTTACTGTCTACCGTGCTCCCGGCCTTCGGAGTTGAGCCGGACAAGGCCCGCGAGCTAATCCAGAAGTCCATGAAATTTGTGCCGACAATCGCACTAGATGCTGCAGGTCTTGGTGCGGGCTAAAAGCCTACCTCGCCCGCAGTGGCTGGCCGAATTCTGGATAACCGGGAAGTAATCACTAGCCCCGCCATCGAAGCTTGGCCACAGCCCGGCATCTGAATTAGACCGCTCTCTCACCGCCTGAAACAGAAAAGGGGCGACCGATTTTGCAATCGATCGCCCCTCAGTCACTGATACCAAAGAAACGGGCTGGACTACGCCCGGCGCATTTTTATTCGCCGATCAGCTTGAGCTCCACGCGACGGTTGCGTGCCCGCCCTTCTGTCGTGCGGTTGGATGCAACCGGTTGGGAAGAACCGTATCCCGCTGCCTTGAGACGCGAGCCATCCACGCCACGGCTGACCAGGTATTCGCGAACGGCATTCGCGCGAACCAGTGAGAGCCGTACGTTTCTCTCGCTCTTTCCTGATGCGTCGGTGTGGCCACTCACTTCGACATTCAGGCCTGGATTGCGCTGCATCCTCGGCAGCAGCGCTGCAGCCGCGTCGTCGAGAATGTGGCGCGAGTCACCGGTGAGCTTGTTGCTGTTGACCTCGAAGCCCACACCCTTGAGTTCAATGCGCTCAACGACAGGAGCTGGAGCTGGAGCAGGTGCAGGTGCAACTACCGGTGCAGCTACAGCCACAGGAAGCGCTGCGGGCGCAGCTGCTGCAGGGGCCTCGGGAACAAGCTTGACCGGCCCAGGCGGCAGCGGCTTCGGCGCGTTGCCGAAGCTCCAGCGCAGTCCCACCGTACCACCAACACCGTGGTTGCTTGAGTTGCTCAGGGACTGCAGGGATTGACGATAAGTCGCCTGTCCGTAGAGCAGCGTATTGCTGCTCAGCGCATAGGATCCGCCCAAACCGATCTCACCCCAGGTCTTCTCGTCACGCGTGTTCAGCGTCATGTTTTGCGCAACGGAACTGTGCTCAGGCGTGAGGCTGCGCAGTACGTTGATGATGGCGTAGAACATCTGGCCATTCTTATCCGGGCCCATCAGATTCACACCGTTCAGGTGGAACTCATACGCCAGACCCGCGCGTGCCACGACGTTGCGGTAAGACCCGAGATCAACCGATACGCCGTTGTTGTCGGTGAAAGGATCCGAGTTCATCAGGCTCCAGGTCACTTGCGCCTGCGGTACCAGCACGCTCTTGCGATCTGCACTGATCACGAAGCGTTTGCCGGCTTCCAGACTGGCGGACTTCGAATCGAAACCCAGACCGCTCATGGTGTCGCCGAGGGTCGTCGTGCCTACGGTCGCAGATCCCTTGTTGTACTGGCCCTGCAAATCCACGTACTCACCGCGCATGCTATTCCAAGTGAGGTTCACGCCACCGCCGCCGCCATGGGCGCGAATCTTGCCCACGTCGTTGGACGTCGGCTTGACCTCTGCGTTCATGCCTTTGTACTGGCCGGTGATGCCTGCAGTCAGGCGACCATTCTCATTGCCAAACAGCGAGAAGTCAGCGCCCGCCTGCACGCCCCACCATTCGTTGAGCGTGGAGAAGCTCACCGAGCTGGCCGCAGGCGTCTTGACCGCGTGCTCGCCAGCAAAGCGAACCCATAAGCCATCAAACACGCCACCATCATTCTTGAGCAGCCACTGGCGCTGTCCTACGCGCTCTTCCAGGGTCGGCATCGCACCAAAGGTATCTCCCAACGCGCCCGCCGCCGCACTGTACAGCGCCGCGAGGGGGCCCAGGGTACCGCGCAGCACGACGGTATTCGCCGCCGTACCGTTTGCCAGGTCGTAATCCCAGATGCCGTTGACGATCGGGCCGCCGACGAGCTTGAAGTTGGAGGCATCCGCCTTGACGCCAGCCTGCGCAACGAGCACGTCCTTGCCAGTCGCAGTCGCCGCTACCGGAGTGACGTCCTTGACGTTGAGGTTGGTGACACCGCTGATCGTGCCGCCGACCTTGAGTTCGTCCGCCTGGTTTGCAGCGAAGTCGGCATCGATCTTGAGGGTGTTGCCCGTACCGATGGCCTTGTAGTTGCCGCTGACATTGAACGTGCTGCCGGCCACGCCATTCTGCATGTCGATCATTGATCGATCGAGGCTGAGGTTACCGTCGACGGTGAAGCCGTTGTGGGCCACGAACGCCGAATCGACCAGGTTGACGTCAGCCGCTTTCAGCGAATCGCCGCCGCTGACCGTCAGAGTCGAATTCTTGACGTTGACGGTATCCCAGTTCACCAGGTTGCTCTGCGGAGTGATCAACGTCTGATTGACATTGTTCAGGTTCAGCGTGTTGCCTTCGCCTGCCGCGCCGCCATCCAGCTTGGTGTTGCCCAGCGTGAAGGTCGCGCCTGCGACATTGACCGTATCCGCACCGGCACCGGCATTGACGCCGCCCGTCACCTTGCCGCTGATCAGGTTGATGATGTCATTGCCAGCGCCGCTGTTGATGGCACCGTTGATGGTGGCACCCGCCAGCGTGATGATATCGGCGCCGCTGCCCGTCGAAACACTGCTCGCCGTTCCGGAGTTCAACGCAATGATGTTGTTGCCATCACCGCCGTTGATGCCACCGCTGATGGTGGCACCTGCCAGCGTGATGGTGTCAGCGCCGGCGCCGGCCGTCACGCTGCTCGCCGTTCCGGCATTGAGCGTAACGATGTTGTTGCCTTCGCCAGCGTCGATCGCGCCCAGCACCGTGGCGCCATCCAGGCTGATCTTGTCATCACCGTCACCGCCAGACACGCTGCCCACGGTGCCTTTCATCAGGGCGATCGTGTCGTTGCCGGCGCCGCCGTCGATGGCGCCGTCAATCACGGCCGTAGCACCGTTGAGGACGATCGTGTCATTGCCGTTGCCGCCAACCACGTTGCCCTTCACGTGCGAGCCGCCCAGCACCCAGATCTGGTTGTTGCCATCTGTTGCCAGACCATCGCCACCGAGCACATTGCCATCCACCGTCACCGCATCCGTGGTCGGCACGCTTCCGTCGGGAAGAGCGCCCAATCCACCGATCCTGATCTGGTTGCTGCCTTCGTTGCCCTCGACATTGCCTTTGACGGTGCTGCTGCCCACGACGTAAATCACGTCATCGCCGAGGTTGCCTTTCACGCCACCAACCGAACCCGTCGTGTTGATGATGATCAGGTCCGAGTCATCCAGCAGCGCGCTGGAGTCCGCACCGGCGTAGCCGCCGGCCACGATGCCACCCACCGACGCGTTACCCGTGACCGTGAGCTTGTCCCTGCCACCGCCGCCTTCGAAGTTGCCGGCAACAAATTTGTTGCCATCAAGGACGAGCGTGTCATCGGTCTTGCAACCCAGCGTGGCGCCATTGGTTTCATTCAGGCCGCCTGCCGGGCAAGGTTGAAGTGCCAGGAACCAGTTCAACAGATTGGCGCCGGCCGAGTTACCCTGCTGCAGCACATAGGCGCGCCCGCCCATCACTGCCGGTCCATTCGCGAGTACGAAGGCGCCGTTCGGCGATGCGCCGCTCACGTCGACCACCTCGATATCCTGCAGGTCCGAAGCCGCTGCCGTTGGCGTCATGTCGTTCAAAGACAGACCCGTCACGCCGCTGACGTTGCCGCCCACCACCAGCCTGTCGGAAGAATGCGTGGATGCATCCGTATCCAGCGTGATGCCACCGCCCGCACCGACGTAGTTGCCGGTGACGGTCAGCGTGTCACCCACGTGCCCCGCACCGATGGACAGCGCCGCCGGATTGCCGCTGGCGTCCTTGCCCAGGGTAAAGGTGCCGGTGGTCATCGTGCCAACCAGATCCGCCGTGCCGCCGTTCAAATTCACGGCATCCCAGTTCTGGATTTCCTGGCCCGCGGTCTGCAGACGGCGCGTGAAGTTCTGGATAGCGTTGAGGGTCAGTACGTCACCGCCCGTGCTGCCACCGCCGCCATCCAGCGTGCCGACGTTCGTCATATCGGTTTCGTTGAAGGTCAACTCATCATCGCCGGCCCCCATGCGGAAGCCACCCGTCACCGCAGCCTTGCCGACGGTGACTACCGAGCTACCGTTGTTGTCGGTCATCGCGAAGCCGGTCGAGTCCGCAGCCTGCACCGTGGAGCCGTCATTGATGTTGACGGTGGTTGTCCCCGGTGTGTTCCACGTCCAGATGACGCCATCGCTGCCACCCAGGTTAGCCGTTGACTTCAGCACCCCGTCGACGTTGATGATCGTGCCTTTGTCGCTGTTGTTCCGCAGCTCCATCGTATTGTTGTACGAGGTGATGCTGCTGCCGTTCTCGATGTTGATGACCAGCGGGCTCGCTGCCGCTGCTCCAACGGTCGCGCGGATACCATCGCCGCCGATGGTGCTGTGGTTGCTGGCGCTGGACGATGTGTCGATGGCACCCTTGAGATTGATGTTGAGCTTGCCAGGTCCACTGACGGTCGCGTCGATGCCTTGCTGGCCGGAGGTCACATCCTTGATGTTGAGCGTCGTATCGCCAGCCTGTGCGCTGTGCGACACGTTGATGCCGACGCCATTGGTTGACGTTATGGCCCCCGTGGACGTGAAGACCAGATCACCGGCACTGCCCTGCGTGAGGTTCGCGCCATTGCCCGTTGCTTCGATACCGGCGACATTGACCACCGTGTTCGACGCAATGGCTGCATTGCGTCCAGCGGCGTCGTTGTTCAGGGTAATACCTGCACCGCCGGCCTTGATGAGGCCGGTTGCGGTGACAGTCAGGTCCTGGTTGCCGCTGTGAATCCAGTTGATACCGGTGCTGCCTGCATCGATATCCGTGACGCTGATGGTGCTGGACGTCGTGTTGGGACCCGTATCGCCGTTGATGCCGACACCACCCACTGCGATTTTGTCTCCCGCAGTGATGCTGACCGAGCCGGTATTGCCGGCGCCATTAGGGCTGCTGCTCACGTCGATGCCATTGCCCGTGGCAACGACACCCTTGTCGGCGGCAATGCTGAGGTCGCCATTGCCGAAGCCTGTTACCTGGATAGCGGTACCTGCCGTGGCATTGACCACATCCTCTGCGTGAATCGTTCCATTACCGTTGCCGCTGGTTGCCAGGCTGATGCCGGTACGAGCCGTCACCACGCCCTTGGTACCAATAACCGCGTTGCCATCACCCGACTTCGAAACGATGACGCCGTATCCAGCCGTGCCGGTGACATCATCGTTGGCCTGAACCGTGGTGTCGCCGAGCCCGGACGTCGACACATTGATGGCGGTGGCAGATGCCGTGACCGACTTGTTGGCGGTGATGGTCACATCAGCGGCGCCCTTGCCAGTGTTCGACTGGCTCAAGGCAATACCCTGCCCGCTGGTAGCGGTGATCGTGCCGTTGGCCGTAATCACCGTCGGCGTCTGCTTCACCTGCGCCGTAACGTCAATGGCATTGCCCTTGGAGCTGACATTGTTGACGGTGACGCTGACACCGCCGACAGTCGCATCGGGATTAAAGCCCGCCGCATCATCGGTGAGCGCAATGCCCCTGCCACTCGTCGAGGTGATGTCGCCGGCATTGATTGTCGCTGCCCCCGCGCCGCTGTGGATGACGTTGATGCCATCGTTGCCGGACTTGATGTTGCCGACGTCGATGTTGGTCACGCCGGCACCTATATAGGTGTCGCCGGTAATGCCGTAGCCCGCAGCCGTGATGTCACCGGTCTTGATCGTCAGATCGTTCTTGACAATGTTGGTGCCATACTGAATGCCGTTACCCGTGGCTGCGGTGATATCACCTGTGGTGAGGCTCACCGCGCCAGTGCCGTTGCGGTTGTAAATAACGCCGGTACCTGCCTGGATGTTGCCAGCCGTCACCGTCGTGTCGCCGTTGCCACCGTTCTGGATCGTGCCTAGCGCAATGCCCGTTCCTGCAAGGTTGCCGGTAGAACGATCGGTGACGGTGACGTTGCCGGCCTTGACGGTCCAGTCAGCTCCGCCGGGACCCGCCACGGTAGCGCCGTGCGGATCACTGTCGAGGCGGATGCCATAACCGCCGGCATTCTGGAAGCCGTTGGCACCCGAGGCCACCGTTCCCGCATTGACGTCGCCGGTTTCAACCGAAATGCTGCCGGTGCCCGACTGGTTGACGGTGATACCGGTACTACCGGTGGTCACGTCGCCGGTCTTGACGTTGATTTCGTAATTGTGGCTGTTGTCATTCGACTCGATCACAACACCTGCGCCACCAGCCGTGATGTTGCCGGTGGTCACCGTGGTGGGACCGTCGACACGGTTGATGGCGTATCCCAGGTTCACGCCGGTTCCGGTGGCGTCGACGTTGCCAGTGGTGATCGTGGTGGATTGCTGGGCCGCCGTCGAACCGACTGCACCAATCAACTGAATACCATCGGCACCACCGCTGGTGAAGAGATCCGAAGGATTGGCGCGGCTACCCGACACAACATCCTTGACGTTGATGATCAGAGGGCCGCCGACAGCGCCGGCAACAACGCCGTCGACGCCGTTGATGCGGATAGTGTGTCCTGCGGTATTCGTCAGCGTGCCGTCTGCCGTCAGCGTCGTCGTGCCACCCACACTGGTGTTGTTGACATCAAGCGCGGCACCCACATTGGTACTCGTCGTCACCTCGTTGACGTGAACGTCGACATTGAAGCCCGGCTGGCTGCTGCCAACGATACGAACGCCGCCGGCGGGGCCGGTAATGGTCCCCGTGGAGATCAGGGATATGTTTCCCGAACCGGTGTCGGTGATGTTGATTCCGCGGTTGGTTCCCGTTATATCGCCATCCGATTTGACGGTCACATCTCCGGTACCAGCCGTATTGATGAAGATACCGCCGTTGGTTCCCGCAGTCGTGGTGACGTCGTGGACATCAACCGTGATCGCCTTGGAACTCGCGTTCGTATTGATATAAACCGGGGCGTGGTTCGTGTCGGCCCCATTCGTGATCAGACCAGTCGACGTGATCGTCACATTGTCAACGCCCGGCGATTGAACGACGACCGGAGCATTCGACGGAGGATTGGTGATGGTGACATCGGCCGCCAGTGCTGGCTGGGCAACAGCCAGTCCGGCAACCAGGCTCGCACCCGCCAGGCTCGGCGCGATGCTGGCGAGAATGCCCTTGACCTTTACCAGGCGGCCGCCACGCAGCAACTCTGCGCGCAGGCGGGCAATATGTCCTTCTTCAGCCAGGTGTGCACTCTGTGCTTCAACTCTGTCCATGTAAAAAATCTCCGTCTATGTTCGTACACACGTGATTGCCAAAGTCCATAACCGCTGGGCGCTGGGCATTGATATAAAAAACGATTCCGTCCAAGCTGGTTCTGGATCCCATCGTCAGATCCACACCCAGGGATGAAATAAGAATGCGCTGGCTGGGCGCGGCGCAGGATCTGGCCACTGACAGCTAGATAGAGCACGATGGTCGTAGCAGCCGTATTCGACCCAAGCGCATTCACTGCGCCAAGAGCGACGGCCAATGTCTCGCAATTCCCTGCCCCTGGCGAAACGCGCGCAGCACATCCCGCGCTGCAAAGTGCGCACTCCCAATGCGTTCTCGCATACGCAGTGGATTTAAAAGGAAGACGCCAATATCGAGAATGATCATTTCTCCATATTTTTTGTTGAAAATGACATCCCGCGAATAAATCCATTTCGCAGCGCGCGTGTTCAAAGCAAAAAGCCAAGCGTGTATTCACGCGCATGCGTACCGATGGCCCGCGGTGTCTTGAGAAGCCATTGAGTGAACGCCGATATCCGGGAAGGACCGAGGCGATGTGTGATCTCTTCAATAGACAGCGCCGGGTTCTTCAACAGGGCACTCGCCTGCCCAAGCCGGCAAAGCCTGGGAATTTCCTGATCGCTGGTGTTTGCCTTGCGATGCAAAGACAAGATTCGCTGGATGCCAGGTGCATCGGCAACGCAGCAGGGCCCACGATTCCGGAGTCGTGCCCAGAATCCCTGTCCTGTGTTGACCTCCAAACGGAGGTCACATCACCGTGAGGATGCATCCGAAAGGGGAACATTAATCGTGAGTCGAATTCTGTAACTTGGCGATCGTCATGGATCGCTGCTGGTTCGTCTAAGCCGACGTCGCCAGCGCTGAACTTGACTGGGATCGATCATCGTCAAGTTAGGGTGGGCCGCCAGCCATGCAGATTCAATCGTCGTTCTGGATCAAATTGAGACGTCTCTGTGTCGAGCATCTTGGAAAGGATGATCCGCTGCAGTCGCAGATTGAAAGCATGATTGACCGGATCGCGGAGTCGGCACACGGCGACCAGCACCAGATGATTGCCAACCTGGTGACAACGCTCGGACGCTTGCCGAAGGCGGCAGAACTCGGTTTCCAGATCGGCGGATGCATGCCGGTAACCGCCTACGGCGTCCTGTGCCTGGGCATATTGACTGCGCCGACGATCCGCGATGCCTTGCGATTCGTCGTGAACGTTCATCATCTGCAGGCGCCACTGATCAACCTGGCCTATGCGGAAACCGCTTCGGAGGGTTACTTCACCATTGGATTCCGCTGCCCCATCGATAGCGCTGGCGAGGCGTTGATCGTCGCCGCATGCGTTGCCATCATCGAACGGGAGATCACCCGTCGCCGCGGGAGAACGGGCAACTTCGCCCGGCTCGAACTGACCCCCAGCTCGAAAGGGGCCGAAGCGAGTTACCGCAAGTATCTATCGCTGACGCCGAGCACCCACGGCAAGTCCAATCAGCTGATATTCGGGCGAGCGGTGCTGGATCACCAGAACACGAATGCCGATATCGATACCTTCAACAGTATCGTGCGCGCCTGCACGGAACGGGCAGAACTCCACGTCAGCGGCGCACCGCTGCAGAACCGGGCACGTGAAGCCATCATGTCTGGCATCAGTGCGCCTCCTTCGCAGGAACGCCTGGCGAAAATCCTAGGGTTGTCGCCAAGACAATTGCGCATACGCCTGGATAGAGAGAGCACGAGCTATCAGGAGATCATCAGGGATTGCCGCACCGAGTACGCAAGCGCCCTGTTCAAGAGCCCTTCGCTGTCGCTGTCGCAGATTGCCGATCGTCTCGGCTATTCAGACCTGTCCGCGTTCTCTCATTCATTCAATCGATGGACCGGCAAAAGTCCGTCAGCCTTCAGGATCGAAATGCTCTCGCAGCTTGATTCGTTCTGAAGCGAAGCGTATCGATCGCGTCAGGTTTCGAGAAGCCCGTCCTGACGGGCAACCTCGTTGAGCTCGAGCTTGGTGCTGGCGGGGCGGCCAGCAGCGGCGTACTTGACCTTGACCCGGCTCAGATATTTCTTCGCGGTGTCGGCCTTGATCCCCAACGCCTCAGCAGCGCCGTCGATGGTCAGGCCAGAGGCGTACAACACCAGCACCCGTTCCTCCTGCTCGCTGAGCGCAGGGCGGTTCTCGTCACCGGCGATGACGCTTGCGAGTTCAGGCGTCATCCAGTGTCCGCGTCCCAATGCGGTCCAGATGGCCGCCACGATATCGGCTTCGGAGTCGCGCTTGCCGACAACGCCATCCACCCCGGCGCGGATGACTCGACGGATGAGCGCGGGCGACGCCAGCGCAGAAATGACCAACACACGAGTGCCCGCGCGAATCACCGCCTCGACCGCCTCCGCGTCCACACTCGGGCCTCGCTCCACCATGAGATCGAGCAGCAGAAGATGAGGGCGATCGTCCTCCCGCACGTCCTTCACCCAGGCAAGAAATTCGGGCAGGGTTTCGCCGGACCAGACCGTACGCAATCCCGGCTGCGCAGCGACCAGCTCCTCGGTGCGCTTGCGCTGAAGAAGGTGGTCCTCGACTACAGCGACGCTCCACTGATAAGGCTGCGCGGCTTTTCCGTGCTCGGGTGCAACGTTGTTCATGATCGACTTCCTGTCATGACGAGTTCGGCAAGATCCTGCTCGCCGAGGGTTTGCAGCTTGAGAACATTGTTCCACTGTCCGTCGCTGCTCAATACTGAAACCAGATTCGGCGTCGGTGCGACAAGCGTCATCGCCAGCCCCCTGGCCGTTGCGAAGAATGCCGTCGTCAGCTTCGATCCCGCAGGCATCGCATCGATGATCCTCAGCAGCGTCCTGCCAAACTGGGGCGCGTCCTCGGCAGTTGCGTCAGCGGCGCCAGCTCGCACGGTGAGTCCCACGCCTTTCAAGCGTGCCGCATTGAGCGCGCGCGCGAACCACGTGCCCATTTGGATCAATTCGGGATTCAACAGCAGAAGCTGGCGCAAGAAGGCCTCCTCTTCAGCGCAGCGTTGCTGGATCGCGGGATCGCTCGGATCCAGCCGCCCTTCGCCAATATCGCGCAGCAAGTCGACCGATTGTTCCAGGCCCGCATCGCGCCAGCGTCGCCGGGTTTCGGCAGCGGCCTCCACCGCCGCCAGCTCCAGCCCGGCCCTGAAAGCTCCCTGCTGCTCACTGTTGGCCCGAGTGGCAACCGCCGCCAGGCTATGCACGAAACTCGTGACGCCCAAAATCAGGCCAAGCCCCAGAAGCCCGGCCACCAGGGTGACATGGGCAGCCTCCCATGAAGCCGGAACCACGCTCGCCGCAGTGGCCAACACCGTCAGCAGGTAGATCGCGAAGCCAAAAATCTTCACCGCGCGAGGCAGCAGCACAATCATCAACGCCAGCAATGGTCCGGTGGGCGCAATGGCCTGCCACAGAACGGGATGGGTCTGGCCGAATCCGACGGCCCATGCCGACAAGACGAAGGCAACCGGGCCGGACACCATCAAGGCGATCATGGTCGAGACCGAGAGACGATCACGATTGCGCTCACGCCAGGCCAGCCCGCAAGCCAGCGCCACCACGGCCACCATCAACCACTCCGGTGTCGCCTCACCAGGATGATTCAAGGCCGCCAACGCCACACCAACACCGATAAGCCCGGCCGACAACACGAAGGCTGATCGCAGGCGCAGTTGACGAACCAGATTCTCGACGCTGCCACCGCTCACTGCGACCGGGCGCGACGGATCAAGCGCATCACCAAAGACGTACTCAAGGGTGACGGTGGTGCCCTGGCCCGGTGCACTGTCGATCGCCACCTGGATGCCTGCCTCGCGCGCGCGCTCGAGGATCGAGCGCGTAACCCCAGTACCGTGACGCTGGCCCTTCTGGATGCCGATGCCCTGATCACTGACCGCCACCCACACGGCTTGATCGGTTCGGGTGATGGAGACGACCGCTTCCGCGGCACCGGAGTGCTTGGCCGCATTTTGCACCGCCTCTGCCACTGCCCGGCTGAAAGCACGCATCACACGCGGAGGCAGCAGCCCTTCGGCATTCGCGATCTCATCATCTGACATGCCAACGTATCGCACCCGGATCCCCGTTGGACGAATGGCGTCACGAAATCCATGCCGGACCGCGATGTCATCCCCCTTGCCGGAACGCAGGGCTTCGATGGTTGCGATGTCGGCCAGGCAACGCTGGCGCACGGCATCGGGATCGCTGATCGCAGCACCGCCATTGGCGATAGCGCCCAGGGTGTTGATCGCCGTGTCGTGGAGAACGCGCGCATCCTCGGCGGCCTGATGCGTGGCGGACTTCCGGGTTGTTAACGACGCCATCGTTTCTTCCAGTTCCTGCGCCTCGGCGTCGACACCGTTGGTGTAGTCGACCAGATAGGACAGTCCGATGCGCGTCGCCATCATGATCGCGATCGTGGTGACGAAGACAGAAGGCACCAGCGGATGGGCCACCAGATCCGGGCGCGTGATGATCATCAGGACCGGGATTGTCACCGCAGCCGCCAGCGGCGCCAACCACGATGCTTTTCCGCGCAGCAGAAAGGCCGGCAAGGCGCCATTGAGATTGCACATCCAACACGCGGCGAACAGCAAGGTACTCTCCGGCGCAGGCGCGATGGCCCAGTCCATGACAAAGAGAGCCCACCATCCCAAGATGGACAACAGGTGCCAGCGACCGAAGCGAAACACCGCCAACGCAGTACCGAGGGCAACAAAGTGGATCGCCGCCATGACGAGGCCTGCGGTCTCCGGGCCAAGCGACGAGAGCGCCGCCAAGGCCATGACGCCCTGCCAGATGGCCATGGCAATGAGGAAAACATTGCCGATGGAGCCTTCAAGGCTGCGGCCTGCCCAGCCTGTGCTCGTCCGCTGGCCGCGAGGATTGCGCAGCCGCCTCAGCCAATCACGCCTGATGCTCATGACGCCAGGCCTCCGGGCGCCTTCGAGTGGACTGCTTCAGAAATCGCGGCACCTTGCCGCCTCACGCTGAAGCGTGCTCGAAAGCTTGGGTTCCGTCCCATTTTTTGCTGGCGATTGTGCAAGAGTGGAAAGCATCCGATCTTGTTTGGCGACTCCATGTCGCATGCGCGGATTATAAGCGAGCGAGCGCTACAAGCCTCGCGTGCCGGCTAGGTACCGGTTCGGTCACTTGCATGCGTGTCTTCGGAATTTCGCATCCGCGCGGCCGCTGCAACATCCTTTGCAATGATGGTCTTGCCGATCGGGGCAAGGGCAAGGCGCGCAAATTTCAAATGCTGGATCCCGAACGGAATCCCGATAATCGTAATGAAGCACAGCAAGGCTGAACCGAGGTGCCCCAGCGCCAGCCACAGGCCCGCGAAGATGAACCAGATGACATTTCCGATCAGGCCCAGGCCTCCGGTACCAATGTCTTCCTGCCCGGATAACGCTTCCCGGCTGATGGCGACCTTTCCAAAAGGAAAAAATGCAAATTGGCCGATGACGAAACAGGCTTTTCCCCAGGGAATGCCAACAATCGTAATAAAAGCGATAAGCCCGGCGAGCCACCAACCCAGGCCCATGAGCATTCCACCCAGAATGAACCACAGCAGATTTCCGATAACGCTCATTGCCACTCCATTTTTTCGTCAGGATTTTCAGCGCCGCAACCATATTAACCAACCCGCCGTGATTGCATTGTCAGAATGCGCAAATATTCCAGAATCTTGAACATTCCCGAAAGCATTGACGGCCGTTAACGTCACGGCACCAAGACTGCATGCACCGGTTTTACAGACCATGCAAAGACAGTCGAAGGGATCGGTTGTGGCATCGGCGTTTTTGGCCTCATCCGAATCAATCTCGCGCATGCATCGCGGCCTATCAACTGTTCGATAGCGCTGTGTTGCAGGCAATCACATTTTTCGGGGGCAGGGAGTTCGTTTCATGTCTTCACGATTCACATGGGTACCCATAGTCCTGTTTCTGGTTTGGGCTGCGATTTCGCACCACTGGTATGTCTGCTATATCCAGCAGGACTGCAAGCAGGCCAGTGCAACTGCCGAAGCACCACAGGCATCCGCTGCGGTTGCGGCTGACATTCGGCCACTGGTCTTTCATGCCGGCGCGGCGGAGGCCATCACCCAGGCCACTTTCCCGGCATTCAAGCAGACCACGCTGGACGGACTGAAGGACGGGCAGGTTCTGGAAATCACCGGGCTGTACTACGCCGGCGAGAAAGCGCCTGCGGGCTTTGCCAACATGGGGCTCGCGCGCGCTGAACAGGTGAAAGCCCTGTTCGTGCCGCCGCTGGCTGCTGAAAGAGTGGTGCTGACCTCGCGCCTGGCCAGCGAACTTCCCGCAGGCGAGTCAGACAGCGGCCTGATCACGGCAGTTGCCTTTGACGCGCGCCAGGCGCCGGCTGCAAACGCAACCACCATCGTCGAGACGGACGACAAGATCGCGATTCTCTTCCCGCTTTCCAGCGCCGTGCAGGAAGCCAATCCCAAGGTCGACGAATATCTGGCACAGCTCGCGCAGCGCCTGATCAAGAACGGTGAGTCCCTGGTGATTACCGGCCACACCGACAACAGCGGCACACCGGCAAGGAACGTGATCGTCGGCATGCATCGCGCCGCACACATTCGTGACCTGCTGGTTGGCAAGGGCATGGCACACGAACGGATCCGCATCCTTTCGGAAGGCGCGGCGAAACCCGTAGCCAGTAACGACAGCGTAGAAGGACGCCGCTTGAACCGTCGCGTCGAACTGCAGGTGCTTAAGCAGTAACCCATTGGCGCCTGGCGTCGCCCGAGGGGGACGCCAGGCATTTACACATTCTCTGGCAATTCATCCAAGGTAAGGTCATGAACACTGCATTCTGGACACACACTATCGAAATTCTGGTTATGGTTGGAGTGGCTTTCCTTCTGGGATTGCTGCTGGGAGATCTCCTGTGGGCTCATTGGCGCAAGCGCCACGCCGAACTGGACAGCCAATTCAAATTGCTGCAAAGCGAATCCGCCGACCTGCGCCGGCGTCTTGCCACCTGCGAGAGCGCGCGTCTTGCCAGCAAGCCCGCGCCCTCCAAGCCCGATGATCTCAAGAAGATCGAAGGCATCGGGCCGAAGATCGAAAAGCTCTGCAATGGCATCGGCCTCTACACCTGGCAACAACTCGCCGACGCGCCGGTAGCTACTCTCAAGAAGATGCTGCACGACGCCGGCCCTGACTTCCGCGTCGCCGATCCCGCGACCTGGCCGGAACAGGCTGCATTGGCTGCGGCCGGAAAATGGGCAGAGCTGCGCACCTATCAGGATTACCTGATCGGCGGGCGCGATCCTTCCGCATCCTGATCTCCACTATCGGGCAGGACGTCCCAACAGCCCGGAAGTGTGATGGGAACCTGGATGGACCAATGGCCGCGCATCAAGCGCGGCCATTTTTTTGCGCCTGATCGAGAGTCTTCAGTGCAGCAATATGCGCCGGCACCTCCGCCTCACCGGCCTCCGCAGCAACGCCTCAAATCATCTGTGATTCAAAAACGATCCGATTGCGCCCCAGCCTCTTGGCCGTGTAGAGACTTTTGTCTGCTTCTGCATAAGCAACAGACAAGTCCGCGATTGACGACATCATGACGGCACCGACACTGGCCGTGACAATGCCACCGGAATTCTCGTCGTGATCAATCCCGAGGTCACAGATGCTGTCGGTCAGGTCGTGCAACCGTCCACGGGCCCCTTCCACCGTTGAGTCATACAGGAAGACCGCAAATTCCTCTCCTCCTACCCTCGCAACGATGTCGCCGGCGCGCCGCGAGAATTGCTTGAGAGACGCTCCGACCCGCATCAGGACATCATCGCCATAGCTGTGCCCGTAGTGATCATTCAGCTTCTTGAAATGATCGAGGTCAACGAGCGCGAGCATGCAGGTCTTGCCGTAGCGCTTGGCAATCCGCGTGTAGGCTTCGGCGTGATCGAAAAACGCGGCGCGATTCGGAAGGCCCGTCAATGCATCCTGTGCGGCAGACACCGCCAGCAGATTGTTTGCGGCCCAGCCACGGCGAACGCTGACCTTGGAGAAGGTGCTTCCGACCAGCGACAGCGTGACGACCAGGATCGCGCCAAACCACTCGGGACTGCTCAGGCCGGTTCGTGAATCAGAGGAGATCAGGTAGCTGGCCAGCAGCGTGACGAGAAACGTGATGAAAAGAATCAGCCTGCGACGCAGCGACAGGCTGATCATGGCAAAGGCACTGACCGGCGTGCAGACCGTCAGGATCGGTCCCATATGCAGTCCGAAACGGCTGGCGTGGATCCGCAGCAGTTCAATCAGGACGATCTGCAGGCAGAGCCCGAGAAGAAGCAAGGCTTCAGCCAGTTCGGTCGTCACCCGGTAAATCTGTGCCATCGCCGCCAGCAGATGAATCGGGACGATCAACCCCCAGCACAATTTCGACGCCAGCTCACTGGTGGTCTCGGGCAGATCAAAAACCCAATGCGCCCAGAATGGCGCCGAGCCGTAGAAGATCACGGCCATCGCGCAAATCACTATTCGAGGGATTCGATTGTCCTGTCGTTGCTCTAGACGAAAACGACTTTCGGATTCCGCATTGAAATAAATGTTGCGCGAGCCGGTCTCGACAACGCGTTCGAACGATTGCACGTCTTCCGGCGATATCCATCGTGGAGAATCGTCAATCACCTCACTGGCGCGGTTCAAGCGGCCAGATAACCAGCGCTTGGCCGCACTTCGCCAAGACGATGCCTCGCGATAATGGGGTTCGTCCGTTTTCATTTTATGTCGCGAAGAAGCCGTGGCCACGCACAGAGCGGATTGAAAATATTGAAAGCAATTCAGCTTACTTTCATAAGCCATCGCGTGGAGAACCCTGCCACGTGCACACTACAGAGTGGCGATCATTTTAAGATCAATCATCAAGATATAAAACTGCGAATCTTCAACATGATCAGCGTCACTTTGGACAACAATTGGCTCAATGTGAACATGTGAAGAGTCGACAGCTTGTCGCATCATTCCTCGGATGTTTCTTTTTCCCAAGGGTAAAAGCCTGTTCACTCATGCTTTCAGCATTCACCCTCGAACTCACCATTGAAGTCATTTTCGACAAGCGATTGCGCTTAGTGGCAGGCGCGTAAATTTTTACCTGCACTGACTTCGCACGGAAGCAAATTCTCAGATGGGCGTCTCGCATAGGCAATGACCATTCGTACCGCAGTCTTATTCACTGCCTTGCTGCTTTTCTGCATACAGATCCACGCCGGGGAAAATCCATCAACAGCAGACGCAAGTTCTCCCGCGGTACTGAAAGCCGTTGTCGTGATTGCCGACAGGCAGTCCAATAGTGTTCTTGATATTCCTGCCGCCATTTCGGTCACGACTGACCATGACTTGAAGAATTCGGGAATATCGGGCTTTGATGAAGTGGCGCGCCACGTTCCCAATGTTTCATTCAATACAGACTTCAATACGCTTTACATCAGAGGGGTGGGATCACCGGAACTGAACGTCATTGCCGAGCAATCAGCGGTGTATGTTCTCGACGGCGCTTACGTGCCACGTCTTGACTATCTGAAGCCTGGCCTGATGGACGTCAAGCGCATCGAATTCCTCAAGGGCCCACAGGGCTCTCTGTTTGGAAGGAATGCCCCGGCCGGCGTGATCAACGTGATTTATGGCGAACCCACGAATGAATGGACGTCATTGGCGGCACTGACCATCGGCTCAAGTCATTTGCGCAAGGCCGAAGCGTTTGTATCAGGACCCTTGGCGGATGATCTGACCTTCCGGATCGTGGGCAATACCCTCCAGGAAGACGGTCATACCCTGAACCTGGCCAATGGAAATCACATCGGCGACAAAAACATCCGGCAAGCGCGCGCAAAGCTTCGCTATCAGATCACTGAATCACTGGATGCGGAAGCCAGCGCCACATACTTCAAATACCTGATTGGCGTTTGGGGTGGCAGCGAAGCGTTCAAATACCCGGACTCGCTCAAGCCGGCCATCCAGTTGCTGGATCCCACATTCGAGACGCAGCTGGATCGAAGGGGATCGGCGAGCAGGCCCAATGCATCGGATGGCCAGGGAATCATCGTTCCGCTGCGATTCAATCTCAGGGCCTGGGATCATCAATTCAGCTCGGTCACTTCCTACTCCCGTCTGAATGACTTTCAGGGCGGCGATGTTGATGGCAGCGCCGCAAACCTTGCCGAGCTTCTGGCCAACTTGAAATCTTATGCGCTGAGCGAAGACCTCAAGGTCATTTCACCCTATGGTCGCCTCAAGTACAGCGGAGGGCTGTTCCTCTATAAATCCCATATCGACGTCGATATGGATTACAGGATCGGCATCAATCCAGGTACCGGCAGCGTATCGGGCGTGCAACTGCTGCAGCCTTTATCGCCCTTTCTCGGGCAAAGCGGACTGAACGCCACCACCCGGCAGGTTTTTCCCAGTGGAGCTGCGGACACACTCAACGGTGCCATGGGCACGGATGTTCGCTCCGCCGCACTCTACGGCCAGTTCACTTGGGACGTTTCCGATTCGCTCGCACTGACTGCCGGTGGCCGCTTCTCGATCGACTACAGGCAAGGCCATGCGAAAGTGGCCGACAAGGGCCCTGTGCCCATCTGGGACGTACTCGTGCTCGGCGGATACAGCAGTGATAGAAGTGCGATGGAGAAAAATTTCTCACCCAAACTTGCGCTGGTCTGGGAGCCGATCGATACGATATCCCTGTATGCAAGCTATGCGAAAGGATTTCGTGCGGGAAGTTACAACGCTGGCGCGTACATGGAATCCGCGTTCGAATACCAGCCAGAGCGTTCATACACCTATGAGAGCGGCATCAAGACAACCTTCCTGGATCAGCGGATCCGTTTCAACTTCGGCGGCTTCTGGACAGATTACCGGGGCTATCAACTCGCAGCCTTCAGCGGATTCAGTTATCCGATGGCCAACGCCGAACGGGCTCGTATCCACGGCATTGAATCGGACCTGTCTGCCGTCCTGTATCCGGGCCTGAGCGCAACGGCCGCCGCCGGCTACAACAAATCCAGATTCGTTAAATACACGAAAGGCACATGCCCGACGATTGCGTTGGAATTGCCAGGGGGCATTCCACCACCCGGTATCGGCGCGCTTCCGCCTCACCAGGTTTGTGATCATTCGGGCCAGCCCCTGCTTCGCGCACCGGAATGGACAGGCAGTCTGGGCATGCACTACGACACGCCGATCTCTTCGTGGCCGGTTCATCTACAGGCGGGCGTGGACGCAAGCTACAAGGGATTCGAGTTCATGGACGCTGACCTTGATCCGGTCGATAGCCAGGGCGGCTACTGCTTGTTCAATGCGCACCTGGTGCTGAACTCCGACAGGGACCTGTGGAGCCTTGCCATCAACGGCAAGAACCTCGGCAACAAGCTGGTCAAGACCTTCAGTGGCGACATGCCCTTGCAGCCAGGCGGGCATTGGGCACTGACCAATCCGCCAAGAACATTCTCCGCAACCTTGAGGCTTAACTTCTAGCGCCGCCGGCAATGACGGATCACCTCTCTTGATCGATGTCGCCGCCGCTCTCGTCACTTTGAACAACAAACCGTTGCCAATAGACATTCCTGCGTTATTCGGACTTACGTAATGTGGCGTGGATACTTGCGCCCGCAATTCGCCTGTTGCTCTGCAACCAGGCTAGGCATGGCGCGGGTTCATGCACACGGTTGCGCATTGCAGGCACGGCGGCAACGCACGATTCAACTCGAAGAAAACCCAAACGAAGCGGAAGGGATAAGCCATCCCTCAATCACGGAAGATCATGAAAAATACAAGACGCGTCCAGCTGGCTGGAGTACTGAGCCTGTTTGCCGCCTGCAGTGCGCAGGCCCAGGAAGAAGAGCCCACCTGGACGTCGCGCTTCTACGGTGGCGCGATGGCAGGCGGGCTCTTCACCAATTTCAAGGAAAGCAAGCTGACCCACGCCCTGCAAGACCAGGGCTATTTCATCGACGAGGCCAAAGCCAGCAGCAAGCATCTTGGTTATGGCGCGTGGCTGGGCTATGGGCTGACTTCGCACCTGGGCCTGGAACTGTCCTACACCGCCGGCGCGGATGAACGCGTGCGTTACCTGGGCACGGTCACCGATGTGAAGGGCGCGCTCGATACTGCCAAGCCTTACCTGCTTGGCTATGGCGACACCTACCTCGCCCGCCTGAAATATTTTTATCCGCTGAATGACCGCTGGTTCCTCAGCCCGCGTGTCGGCCTGGGCGTGACGCAGACGCGCCAGTCATTCCGCGCCGGAAACGATGAAGCCCGCTTCGACAAGGACAGCTTCACCTGGGCAGCCGGCACCGGCTTGCAATACCTGCTGACACGCAACTGGTCTGTTGGCGTGAGCGCTGACTACTACCAATCGTCGAGCCGCAATTTCTACAGCGTCGTCAGCGGCGTTGTCGAATGGCGCTTCCCGCGCGCACTGCCGGTCAAGTCCGTCAAAACGCCGGAGCCCACACCAGAGCCTGTCCAGGTCGTGCCGCTGGTGCCTCCAGCGCCTGTAGCCGCACCGGCACCGAGGCCTGTGCCTGCACCAATACCTGCACCGGTGTCGGAACACATCGCGCTGAAGGGCGTGGAGTTCGAAACCAACAGTAACAAGCTGACCACGGGTTCACGCGCCATCCTCGATGCGGCCGCTGCGGCCCTGCTGCCACGGATGCAGCGCGACGCGGCCTTGCAGGTTGAAGTCAGTGGTCACACCGATTCATCCGGCAAGAGCACAAAGAACATGCTGCTTTCACAAGCCCGTGCAAACGCCGTGCGCGAGTATCTCGCCAATCACGGTCTCGACGGCGCACGCCTCAAGGCAACGGGTTATGGCTCCTCGCAGCCCATTGCCTCCAACAACAGCGTGGAAGGTCGTGCCCAGAATCGTCGCGTAGAGCTGAAGGTCAGCGGCAACTAATCTGCCTCCGGCGCCTCGCGTCCGATCCACTTAAACACTTTTCAACACCCGTAAAAACAGATGCCCCTCTTTCGAGGGGCATCTGTTTTATCAAGGCCAGGGAGAGTTTTGCAGCAGCCTGTTAGGACAGCTGCCTTCTCCCGGCCGCATTACTTCTTGTTGCTTTCCAACCAACGCGAGAAGAATCCTGCGATCAGCGCGCCAGCAATCGGCGCAACCCAGAACAGCCAGAGCTGTTGCAGCGCCCAACCACCGACGAAGAGCGCCTGGCTGGTGCTGCGCGCCGGGTTCACCGAGGTATTGGTGACCGGAATGCTGATCAGGTGGATCAGGGTCAGACCGAGGCCGATGGCAATCGGGGCAAAGCCCTTCGGCGCGCGGTCAGAGGTGGCGCCCAGGATGATGACGAGGAACATGAAGGTCATCACCACTTCACTCACCAGGCCCGCTTCCATCGAGAAACCACCGGGGGAATGCTCGCCGAAACCGTTGGCGGCAAAGCCCGAGGCCACCAGATCAAAACCCGGCTTGCCGCTGGCAATGCAGGCCAGCACCGCAGCGCCTGCGATACCGCCCGCAACCTGTGCAACCACGTAAGGGAGCAGATCGCCACCGGAGAAGCGGCCACCCGCCCAGAGACCGAAAGACACTGCCGGGTTCAAATGGCAGCCCGAGATATGGCCAATGGCATAAGCCATGGTCAGAACGGTCAGACCAAAAGCCAGGGACACACCTGCGAAGCCGATTCCCAGGCTAGGGAACGCCGCAGCCAGCACCGCACTGCCGCAACCACCCAGAACCAGCCAGAACGTGCCGATAAACTCGGCAGCCAAACGCTTACTGATAGGCATTTCCAGAATTCCTCATATTCAATTTATTGGAGATAAAACTTGCTGCAAGGCCAGATGACGCAAAGAAACTGAAGTCCGCCGGTTTATTCAGCTGAGAGATCCTTGATGACGCTGGTCGAGCCGTTGGCTTTCACCGAGTCGATGCCTGCATCACGATTCGCGGCGCTGACGTACATCTGGCTGTTGCCAATCACCTGGTAGTTGGCTGCTTTCAGCGTGAAGTAGAACTTGCCATTTGATGCGATATCCCTGTGGTAGCGCTCTTCGTGCGAGCTGTTGACTTGCACGGAAGCAATGCCTTTCTCTGCCGAAGCCTTGGCCTCGTACATTTCGCTGCTCAGAATGATTTCGCCGTTGCCTGCTTTCAGATGAAAATAAAATTGTCCATCCTTGGCCTTCTTGATCTCAAAAGAACCTGACATAAATAGTCTCCTTGATTGATATCTACCGCTCTTTAACGCGTGAAGCCAAACTCACCTGCGACGCTTCTTTACAGTCCCATCGGCAAGCGCCTGAAAAAAATCCGCAGGGGAATATCCGTAATCCGCGATCACGCCGCCGAGGGGGCCGCGCTGGGCGCGGGCCATCCAGCCTCGACGCTGACGTCGTTGATCATCATGTTGGTGGCAAAGAACACCTTGCCGTAATGCGCATTGACGCAGTAAGGACGCACGGCCAGCTTCGGGCCGATGCCGTTGAACTCCAGTATTTCCACAACCGGTGCCGGCGTGCTCAGGACATTGGGCAGCTTGGACAGCGCTTCCTTGTAACGGTGGATAGCATCGTGAACGTTGACGCCATACACCAGCTGGGCGGACAGATCGACGCGGCGATAACCGTTTTCGTTGTAGTTGACGATGTTGTCGCCGAACAGCTTGTTGTTGCCGACGGTGACACGCAGGTTATCCGCCGTGTCGATCGAGGTCGCGAAGAGACCGATCTCGACCACCGTTCCCGTCACGCCCGCGGAGGCAATCGTGTCACCCACCTTGATCGGCTTGAGGATCATCAGGAAGATGCCAGCCGCGAAATTCGCAAGCAAACCGCTCCAGGCCATGCCAATGGCCACGCCGGCCGCGGCGATCAAAGCGGCAAATGAAGTGGTCTCGATTCCGAATACAGACAGAATCGCGATGATCAGCGCAATGCGCAGGACAACGCGCAGCGCGGCTTCGGTGTAACGGATCAGCGTCGGATCCACCTTGCGCGCCGTCATGCCGCGCTCGGCGATCCTGCGAATGATGTTGATGACCATGCCGCCAATAATCCACAGCGCGACTGCGCCGATGACCTTGAATCCGAAACGTCCGACGTAATCGATGATGATCTGCTGATAGTGGGTGGTGGTTTCTAGCATGGAAATTCCATAGTCCAATGTGAAAGAGTGTGCGCCGGTTTTTTGTGCGCCAGAGCCTTGAGCCTGATCACCCGGCCTTTGACCGGGTGATCAAGCGGCGCAATGGCTTACTTGCCAAGCTTGAGTTCCACTCGACGATTCTGGCTGCGGCCTTCTTCCGTCTCGTTGGATGCCACGGGCTGCGACGATCCCAAACCGATGATGTGCAGACGCGCGCCATCGATCTTGGAAGCCACCAGGTAATCGGCAACAGCCTGTGCACGCGCCTGCGACAGGCGGCGATTGGAGGCTTCGTTTCCGATGCTGTCGGTATGTCCGGAAACTTCGACCTGCAGCTCTGGCGAAGCCTGCATCCTCGGCGCCAGGGTCTTGGCCACGCCAGACAGGATCACGCGCGATTCAGGCGTGAGCACGTTGCTGTTGTAGTTGAAATTGACGCCCTTCAGCTCGATGCGTTCCGGCGCTGGAGGCGGCGGGGGGACAACGACAGGCACAGGCGTCGGGACAACCGGCGGCGGCACAACCACCAGCGCAGCAACGGCAGCCGGCGCAACGACCGCTGCAAGCGGTGCCGGGACTTCCCGTCTGGAGCGGAACGCACTCGGAACATGCCACTCCAGCGCAAGGCTGACCATGCCGTAGCTGCCGTATCTGGGCACCTGGTAGAAATCGCCGAGCAGACCCAGCGACCAGTTCTGCGAAAGCACGTAATGAATGCCGGCACCAACGTTATACGAGAAGTGCTTATCGTTGAAGGTGGCGGTATCGCCGGTGTCGAGCGATTCAAGCGTCTGGTGCGTGCGGGTCATGCCCACGCCTACGCGTGGGCTGACGAACCAGTTCTGCGAAAGCTCTTTCTGAAAGCGCAGGCTGGCCAGATAGCTGGCGCCATAACCAATCAGTTCGGGCTTTCCCGCGTCCAGCGCTGCCTTCAGGCTGGGAACATAACCATTGAGCCGCACGCGCTCATCCGCGCCACCGGTGTAGGACAGCTCGAGGCCCAGATTCTCGGTCAGGGCATAGCCCAACCACGCGCCATAACCCAAGTGGCTACTTTTTTTTTGCACCTCGGTCAAAGATGCAGCGGTGCCGCTGTTCACAAGACGATCGCGCAGTTTGTCTGCGTCGAAATCCGTCACCAAACCACCGGCCTTGATGCCGCCGTAGATCGGCGAGGCCCAATTGTTGGAATCTGCTGCGTTGGCGTTAGTCGCCGCTACCAGGCCCATCAAGCCCAATAGCGGCACCATAAAAGACCGGCGACGCAGGAGTGCGAGGCCTGACAGCACTGCGAGCACCCATCCTCCCATCGCACCGCCACCACTTCTGCCGCGTGCTTCAATGTCAGTCAGCGGCAGCATCGTCACCGAAGCCGAATACTGGGAGGAGCGAAGCGTCGTCGGAGCACCGGTTTCGGTGACCTGCACACGCACAGCGCCCGCACCGACGTTTGCATTGGGGAAGGTGAAGGTCACCGGGCCATCCGCCGCCGCATGCGTGCCGGCGATACGGCCAAGGTACTTCTCGGCCTTGTCGGTTGCGGTGTAGTAGACATCGATGTAAACGGGAGCCTGTGGCTCGTTCAGGCTATTGCCACCCACGACCGGATTCACCGGAGCAACGGTCACGATGACTTTCTGGGGACCGTAGTAGGCAACCGTGGGGCGCCAGGTCTGGATGTTGAAGTTGGCGCTGGAGCCAGAAGTATTCGTGACGAACATGCTTCCAGCCGATTCCGGCGTCGTGTCACCGGCTGCGGCGCCCAGCGTACCAATACCGAACGTATTGCCATAGACCGTCGTGTTGGTCGTGCTGTTGAGAAGAATCGGCCCCTGTCCATCGTTGTAGTTCAGGATGTCGTTTGTTGCGAAGGTCCAGCCGCTCTGGTTCGCCGTCGGGTTACCCAGCGCATCGCTGTAAATCGCATGGATGGATTTGGCCGTCGCATGGGTGGTATCGCCATCCAGCGTATTGTTGCGGACGATGTTGTTCGTGCCGCCGCTGTGGATGTAGAGGCCGCAGGCGTTGGTGCCGACGCCCTGGTTCAAAAACTGATTGTTCTCGATCAGGGTATTGTTGTAGACGGTCTTGCCCGGATCGCCCGACAGATGCACCAGTCCGCAAGGGTTGGTGGAGCAGCTTGCGCCGTCGATCGTATTGCCCGTGATCGTGAGTCCCGTGTGGGTGGCGTACGTATTGTTGTTGTTGACCGCCGCCAAGGCGTACAGGCGGATCATCTCGGCCGTGCCCGTGAATGTGTTGTTCTTGATGGTCAGGTTGATGGTGTTCACCAGATGGGTGTTGCCAAAGCCAAGACTCGTGCTGTCTTCCACGTAGATCGCGCGGGTACCTGCGCCGGTGAAAGTGGAGTTTTCCACCGTAAAGCCATCGATGATCGAACCGCCACGGAAGATGATCGAGTTGTCCACGGCAGTGGCCGCGGAACTGAACGACGAGTTCCTGACGTTCATGTTGGTGACCGTCGTATAAGCGCCCGGATAAGCGGGATTCTCCGCCGCAATCCGAATGTCGCCGCCGCTAGCGCCACCGTTGGTGTTCTTGAACGTCACTTTGTCCAGCGTGACATTGCTCACTCCAAGCGTGGTGGCGGTGTTGGATGAGTTCACGACCAGACCCGACAGGTTACCGCCGTCGCAGACGTAATCCGTCACGCTGACATTGCTGGCGCCGTCGAGCAGCGCCATGCAGAAATCCAGGGCCTGATACGGGACGAGGAGCGTCTGGGTCAGGCCATTACTGATCAGGGTGTTCTGAACATTGCCGATGACGATGCCCGTCCCGGCAGAGTTAATCCCCCTGCCAGTGTTGAAGTTCTTGACGGTCGCGTTGTCGGATGCGACGTACAGCTGTGCGGTCACGATGCCATCACTCGCGACTTCAAGACTGACCCGGTTACCGAGATCCAGGGTCAGCGGCCGGTTGGCCTTGATCAGGAAGACAGCACCTTCGTTGCCGCCATTGCCGTAGATGCTGGGGTTATTGATGGCGCCGGGAATTCCACCCCCCAGCATGCGCTGGTTGCCATTGTTGTAGGTAATGACGCCGCTGACCGCCGCGTCAAACACCACGCTGATGTCATCGCCAGAAGAAGCGGCCAACGCGTTGGCCGCGGTCAGGGCCGAGCGCAGTGTTGGGCAAGTCGTGCCTGCGCAGACGCCGCCACCATTGTCGGAGTTTGTGCTGGTAACCGTGTAGGTCGTTGTCGCGGCATTGGCGGGGCCGACGATGGAAAAGCCCGCGCCCAAGACAACGATGCAGCCGCTTAAACCTTTTTTGATGCTTTTGATGCAAGACACAGAAATCCCCTTAATGGATACGTGAGCAAGACTTAGATCAACAACTGGATGCACCCGGGGTGAATATTCGAACTGGCAGTTCTTCCACGAAGCCAGAGAACCCAAGGCATACCTGCCGGCATGCGCAACAACGAATCCGACGACTAGCCCAGAAACGCTCAGAGCACATCCTGCGCTCACAAAAACGCGCGCCCCAAGGCGCTATCGCATGCAGGTGTGATTTAAAAGGAAGACGCCCAGATCGAGAATGATCATTTGTCCACTTTTCTTGTCAAAAATGACGGCCCGCCAACACCGCGCGGAGCAGCAGGGCAAACCGGATATAAGTACAAGCGCTTGTCGCAAACTGATGGGCAATCATTTTTGCGGAAAATGAACTGCGTCCCCGATCTTGGCTGGGGGCGGCGCGCAACCGGAAAACCTTCCGGCTTACCCCAGGGTTCCCGTCACGGTATGCACAGAAGTCCGGTTCGCCAGCATCTCGATCCGGAACGTTGACGGGCTTTTGCCGGTCCAGCGACAAAAGCTGTGGGTAAATGCCGAAAGATCGGAATAACCGAGGCGGTGTGCAATCTGGGAAACCGACAACGCCGGGTTCTTGAACAGCGCACTGGCGTATTCCACCCGGCAGGACCTGAGAATTTCCTGGTAGCTGGTGTTTTCCTTGGCGAGAGAAAGGCGGAACTGCCTGGGGGTCATGCTCATCGACTTGGCCAAAGCTTCCATTGACGGCGGGTCGCTGATTCTGGACATCACCCGCTCGCGGGTTCGTACCGACAGCCCGGCCTCCTGCAATTCGGCACGCGCGCTGGAAGCAGCCACGACACTTTCATAAGCATCCCGGTCTGCCGTCGGGTTCGGAAAATCCAGAACCGCCCGATCAATCACGATGACATTCGAGACGTGATTCGCGTCAGGGATCAGGGACAGGTGTTTCCTGTATGCCGCCTCGTATCCCTTGGAGCTTGAGGTCAGTTCCAGTTTCTTGATGTTCCCGCTACGACCGGTCCAACGCACCATCTCGCTTTCCAGCATCAAGGCAACCAGGCTCACGATCAACGCCTCGCCCTTGCCTTCGATCGGAACGCGAAACCCGACGACAAATCGTCCTTCCGACTTGGTTTCGCTGTACGAATAATCCACCAGGGGAACAATCTGGTGATGGACGCTCGCCACCAATCGCAACGCATGACTCAAGTTAGGCGCGGTCTTGATGCCGAGGGAGATATCCCCAAAGGCTGTCACCGGTATGCGCTTGCCAAGCAATGCACCGACCTCTACCGGACTCGCCCACCGGCCGAGAAGGCTCATCATCTCGCCAAACACCTTGTGTTGCTTGCCCAGCGTTACCGAATTCATCATTTCAAGGGCTTGATTGACGCCGCCAGTCACCTTGCCATCATGTCCATAGAACTCAGAAACAATACGCTTGATCTGCGTCAAGTAAGTCGGTTGAATCTTCATTATTGCTTCGTCTTCCAGAGATTGACCTGCAGCGATACAGTCCTTGTATCGCCGGCAGAATGTCTCCATTCGAACGCAGAATGAATGATTGTTTTGAACAATTAATTGTTCAATGTGACAAGGCGATCTGTAAAAACATCAAGCCCGCTGCCACTGAGGCAGTTTCAATCCGGCAAGGGCGGATCGCCATCCGGCATGCCGGCAGCTTGCCGGTCAATTTTCCACATCGGAATCAAACCGGCTCTCAGTGCCGCGCAATAAAACTGCTGGCCGCATCGTAAAGCGGCGCGGCTTCCGGCAATGGCAGCACGGACCATCCATGGGTCATGTTGCGGCCCTCTATGTAAGTGACGTCAGTGCCATCTGCTCGCGCCCGCTGGACAAACTGAAGGGAGTCCACATGCAAAAGGTCAGCCGTGCCGCTGAAGACCAGTGTTGGAGGAAGTCCGGCGAGATTGCCGAGAACAGGGCTGATGTGCGGGTCATCGAGCGACGTTCCACGAGCCCATTGCCGGGCTGCCCATACGAGTGCAGGCCTCGCCAGCAGAGGATCCACATCTTCAAGGGCTGCCTGCGCAGGATTATCCGCAAGCAGGTTCAGGAACGGCGAGAACAGGACGATAGACCCAGGCATTGGCTTGCCCCGGTCGCGCAATTCCATCGCAAGCCCCAGCGCCAATCCGCCGCCTGCAGAGTCACCAGTGATGGCGACTCGATTGGCAGGAAATTTCTGAATCAGGGTGTCGTAAAGCTGCACCATCATCGCGTACGCATCCTTCCAGTCATGCTTGGGCGCGAGCGGATAATTGGGGACGATCAATTGCGCGCCCGTGCGCTCGGCGAGGCCCTTCACCAGGTTCCACTGGAAGTCCGCCATCGGGCCCACATACGCGCCGCCATGAATATAGATCATCGCGCGATCGGGCTTCGACGTTTTTGGCGACACCACGTAGTAAAGATATCCGCCAACCGATTCTGTGCGGATATCGAACTGCTTCTTCAGCTTTTCACTCGGTTTCGCATCACCCTCCGCCTGTCTCTTCTGGACCAGCTCACGGTAGCGATCGACGTTTTGCATCGTCGACTTCACCTGCAGCATCGGCAGAACAGCAACGCGAACGACATGGGTCGCCATCGACTCGCCGGACCTGACGCTGGATATCTTCACCGCCACAATTGCCAGCGCCAGCAAGACCAGCGCAATGATCATGATCGTGCTGCGTCGACTGCGTGAATGAACTGTTGTCTGAGTCATATGCCTTTACTGAAATTCCAGTGAAACCGGTCCGATCAATCCGGACTGACGCAGCGGCGCCGTCGGCAGATACGGCAAACTCTTCAGCCCTGTCACGTTTTCCGCGCCTGCCTGCGCATCGCCTACAAGGCGATTGACCCAAAGATTGACGACTGCAATCTCAAGCTCGTTGTCGCCCTCCCGCAGTGCGGATGTCACGTCGATCCGGTATGGCGCCCTCCATGCATATCCGGCGGACTTTCCATTGATCTTCAACTCCGCAATATCGCCAACCGCTCCAAGATTCATGAAGGCATGAGTGCCTGCATGCGGCTTCGCGGAAAGCCTGAACGAGGTACGGTATGTCGCGACTCCAGAGAAATATTTGATCCCGGCATCCTGGTTTTCAGACAGCAATGAAAGATGCGTGAGCTGGGTGGATGGTGGCGCGCCGCGATCCGCCTGGAATGTGATTGACCAGGGGCCTTCAATATCGGCCATCTTCTTCATGACACGCTGCGGAACCTTGAGCTGGTTTCGAGTCGCATGGTGTCGAAACACGATGAAGACTCCATCTCGGGGTCCCAGGCTCATGTGCAGCTGGGTGACACCGCCCTCCATTCGATACGAGACCGGTTCCACTGTGCCTGTTTCGGCATTCCAGATTTCCGGAACTCGTCCCGACACACGGAAACGCGCATCAAACTGCTGGGCAACGTCGCTCGCGTTGTGGATGAAGTAGATCTCTGCCCCGTGTGACTGCCGATGCACGAACAGAAGATCGGAGGAAGCGCCGGCGGTAACCGGATCGAAATCCGGAACCACCTGAATCTGTTTTAGCGCCGCCTCGATATCGCGGGTCGCGATGACGCGACCAGCCTGCTGATGTTTGTTGCTTCGCCAGAGCTCGTTCACCAATCTGGAAAATTCCGAGGGATCATCTGCCAGGCTTGGGCTGGACGTTGGGGCTATTCCAACGATGGTGGCGCCCTGGACAACCCATTCCTTCAAGCGCCGCAACACCGGGACAGTCATTTTCTCGCTGCTACCGCCCAGGTACAGCACGCGGTACTGCGCGCCACTGCGGCTGACCAGCTTGCTCTTCACCACGGACAACTCATTCAGGACAATCCCGGAGTTGACGAAGTCATAGGCATATCGGCGGGGCACATCCTGCGCGGCCTTGTCGTGATACAGCGAAACGAGAGGCGCTTCTTCTCCGTAGAAGTAGGCAACGTCCGCAATATTCCGGCCCTGCTGCAACAGGTAGCTGGAGCGGGAGATGTAGGTCACCCACGGCTTCGCCAGTTCCGCCCAGGAGTCCAGCCGGTTGAAATCCAGACCGAAGATGGCCAGCGTGAGGCCGGGGCCCTTGCGATCAACCGGTTGATGGACGGACGTGTGTATGACGGGTCTGTTGACCCCGGCGGCGAACACGCGATTGATCATTGACGTCAAATCCGCGGGTCCGTAGGCCCAGGGATGAAGCGCGGTCGTCAACGATTCAGCGGCTACCAGCGGTTTGCCGTAGACATGCGCAACAGAAGACGCGCCTTTTAAATCTGCCCAGAACGTCGGATCGGTTTGGGTTCCCGCGGGATGCGTCCAGTAGGCGCCCATGGGAATATCGGCAGGCGCACGCATCGCCATATCATCGCCGAGCGATGGCCGGCCGTTTTCAAGCGCTTCGCTGTAATAGTAAAGACCGCGGCGGTGTGCGGCATCGGCGACTGTCCCGTAGTGCTCGGTCGCAATCAGATCAGCCAGGGTGCGCCGGAAATCGTAGAGGAAATGCTCGCTGCTGATCCGGTCACCCACAATCGTCCCGGTCAGCGCGGGCAACCATGGACTCGGGTCATAACCTCGAAGGCGCTTGAACTGCGCGATGAGCGCCGGCGTCCAATTGCTCGCTTTTACCTCGATGCTGTCGGTCAGCACGGCACGCACGCCACGCTGGCCCATCAATTTGTCGCCGACGGCCGCACGGTAGGTATCGAAGTAGTGCTCGATATACCGGCTCACCGCTGCGCCATCGTACTTGTCCACCTCCAAGCCGGTCGCTTCCTTCGTCGCCGGATGATTGGTGGTTCCCGTCAGGGAATATCCCAGCCTCAGGATTCGCCAGGTTCCTTCAGGCGGGGTCCAGGCGAGCGTGCCATCGGGTCGCAGAAAGGCGGTCACGTCGCGCACCGACGACGTCGGCGTGCCAATATCATTCGAGCTATCGGGCCGCTCAATCGCGTAATAGTCGGGAACTAGGGCAAATCCAGCCTTTGCTTCAAACTTGTCGATCTTGGACTCCGAGGACAATCGCAGCTCCGTGACAAGAGCCGATGGTTTAAGCGGCCCAAAAAAATTCTTCAGGCTGATGGAAGTCCCATCAGCCGGCATGGCGAAGTTCGGAATCTCGGGTGCGGCATGCGTCAGCACCACGCGGAAACGCTGTGCCGTAACCGGATCAAAACTTGCCGTCGACGGAACACCCGTCAGCGGAAGATCGGTCACACGATGCCATTCCGCGTCTGCTTCCGCTTCCAAACGGGCACGGTATTTCGCGCTAAATAATGCGTTCACGCCGGGAATGAAAATGGTGATTGAACGAATCTCTTGGGGCGTTGGATACTCAATGGACACCCAGCCCGGTTTTTCTTCATCTCCAACCGGCACTTCAATTCCAGTGTCGTAGCTGTCGTCGACAATGGATGCGGATTCAGCCGATCTGCCATCTGATAGCAAAATCTTTGGAACAGGCAGCGGCTTTCTTTGATCAATCGGAAAAGCCAGCACTGCAATATCAGAATAGAAGCGAGGCAGAACGGGCGACTCGACCGCGCGGTAGGCTGCCGCTGGATTTGGCGAAGGCGGCAGCGCCTGGAAAGGCCCCGCAACATCGGGTGGTGTAGGCAACGGCTGATTCAAGGGATGCCCGCCGTCGACATCAACCGTTGTCCACACCAGCTTCTTCATCGCGTCCTGCGGCGGAACCCATGGACCTCCGGTTTCACTCCAGCCAGGCGATGCTGCAATCCCGAATTCCATCCCGGACTGATCAGCCAAACCAACCGCATAGGAGAAGGCTTCATCCCACTCCGGAGACATGTAGACCAGTCGCTTGTCCACGACCTGGGGCGTTGAAAGAGACGCATCAAAATTATGCACTCCACCAATCCCGATCCGCTGCATCCACTCAAGGTCCTTGCGGATTCCTTCTTTCGTGACATTGCCGTTCATCCAGTGCCACCAAACCCTGGGACGGGCAGCATTGGGAGGATCCATGAATCCTGCGTATAGGGAATCAGCAGATACCGGAGCCGGATTCATGGCCTCTGCATGCGAGGAACATGGCAACGCCGTAGCGATCGCGAAACCCGCCAGCATTGAAACCAGCGCGCGGCGCTGCGCCCTCTTCATCATCCGGTCTCGCGCCGCCGACAGTCTCACAGATCAATGCCCAATCGAATCATGAAAGTTCGTGGCGGATTCAGGACGTACTGATTTATTTTTGTCACCTGGTTGAGCGCCGTATTGATCGATCCGGTCACCGGAGCCGTCGTATTGAGGATGTTGATGACGTTGAAATTCAGGTTCAGGCGGCTCGTCTCGGACCCGCCCATCAAAGAGAATCCCGCATTGAGCGTTCCGAAATCGTTGATAACAATATCGTGCGTGACGTTGCTGAATCCCTTGCCGATATAGTTGTAGCCCACATCAACACCCGCCAGCACGAATCCCAATGGCTTCATGTATCGGATCGAAGCGTTGTATTGGCTGCGCGCCGCACCAGGCATTTGCGCACCAGGCTTGACCTCAATGCCGCCGACTGCGGTGAACGGCGAAGTGATATACGCGTCAGTCAGGCCACCTGACGCCGATACCGTCAGGCCATCGACAGGCGGATTCCACAGGAAATTAGCCTCAAATCCCTTGCTGACAGCAGACGAAACATTGACGTAATAGTTCAGGGGAATCCCCGGTGTCGCCTGCTGGATAATCGGGTCCTTGTACTTGATGTAGAAGCCGGTGATATCCGCTTGCAGCGTTTGATCTAGCCAGCTGGTTCGCAGCCCCAACTCGTAATTCCACAGAGAATCGGATTTATAAGTTGCAGGAACGCCATTAGTGGCCGTTGATGGAACCTGCTGGAGCCCCCCGAATCTGAAGCCTTTGCTGGCCAATCCATACAGCGAGATATCTTCGTTGAAGCGATAGGTCGCAGAGAATTTCGGATTGATTCCATGCTCCGCGATTCGACTGGTTAAATCCACCGGCATGAGATTGTTCGACGCCAGAACCAGAACGCCTGTCCCGACGAATCCTCCTGACACGGAAGTCGAATAGAAGCGAGCACCCGCTGATAAATCGAGGTCATCCCACAATGTGTAAGTGAGATCGGTAAAAAAGGCGCGCTCTTGGGATTTTGCCTTGTTCACAGCGTAGAGCAGTGAAGTGGTCTGCGTGGTGAAGTCAACGATACTTCCAAGAATACCCGGCAAGGAGTTCAACAGGTCATTAGAGGAAATATTCTGGTGAAGGACCGTATCTCCGAGCATGTTGAAGTCGAGTTTGTAGTTGTAGAAGTATCCTCCGATCAGCCACTTGAACGGCCCATCTCCTGTCGATTGCAGTCGCAACTCCTGAGAGAACGCACTAGAGTCGTCGTTGACTGCAAGGAATAAACCCAGTTGTTGCGGATAACCTTGCGGCGGAGCGCCAGCGATGATTGGCGTCAAATCATTCGAGACGAAAAGATCCTTACTGATGTAAGAGGACAGTGACACCACTCGCACGGAATCAAAGTTGTAATTCACCTCAAAGGAATCCAAACCAAACTTGTTTTTCAAGGGTTGGTCCAGAATAAATTTATTGCTCTCACGCGGGCCATTCGGTGAGTCTGCAGACGAGGTTGCATTCGGCGCCGAAAAATTTTGAGTGAGATGCGTCAGCTTGAATTTCCAATCTTCAGACGGAGTCCACAACAAGATTGCGCGGATTTGATCGCCCTCTCCCTCATCCACTCCCCGCTCTGGCGGATTGGTTCGCGTATTGGCGTATAGGCCTGGGGTGTTGCGCTTGATATAGGCAAACCTGAATGCCAGTCCATCATCCTTGAGGATGGGCACATTGATAGCAGCACCATTCGTAAATGCATGAGTGCCTTGATATGGGTTCGTGTATTGCGAGAAGCCCCGGAACTGCCATTCGCCAACGACGGGATCCTGAAGCTCATAGCGAACTGCGCCCGATAGCGCTGCGCCACCAAACAATGTGCCCTGCGGTCCTTTCAATACCTGTACACCGGACAAATCGAAAGCACTTAAATCAGGCGTAATACCATTGATGTAAGGATCCGTAAAAGCCGTATCGCCAATAAAAATTCCGACAGTCGCCGGATTGGTAGAAGTTGGATTCGTGTCTGTGCTGATGCCGCGCATTGAAATACGCGTGAACCCCGGCCCCTGCTGGGAGGCAACAACGCCGGGCGCCTGCTGGATGAAGTCGTTCAGGTTCAATTTTCCCTGGCTCTCGAGATCCGCACCGGAGAATGCCGAGATCGACGCAGGAATATCACGAATCGATTCTTCTCTCTTGGTTGCAGTGATGACGATTTCTTCAATCTGTCGTGAATCGCCGACTGGCGCATCAGCGACCGAGGCTCCGGCCTTCTCGCTGACAACCGGGACGACGGGCAGATCAACGTCGGCGGCCTTGTCATTGCCTTCCTGCACGCTGACCGCGGGCTGCGCGATGCTGCTTTCCGCAGCATTAGCAACCGGATCAGATGGCGCCTGAACACCCGGCGTGCTTGTGACGTTTTCTGGCGATGGGATTGCGCTTTGCTCCACTGCCGGTGTCGGTGTCGGTGCCGCTTGACTGGCTGCACTTTCCTGTGGAATCGCGCTATCGGGAGAACTCAATTCATTGAGAAACGAGGACGTATCCACTTCCTGCGGCGGCTTATTTTCCGGTTGGGATGGCGCGTCATTCTGCTGTTGCTCTTGCGTCTCTGGCGCCGCCTGATTGTCCTGCGCATTGACCTGAAGCGTGCCTAGCGCCAGAGCCAAACAACATCCCGCCACTGATAAATCCTTGCCACCCACAATGACTCTTGCGATCTTGCCCATGGTTACCGTGTTCTCCTGAATATTTTTTGCATTGCCCATGCATCTATTTCAGCGCGTGGACAAATCGACCTCTTGATCGGTCGCGTCGAATATGAATTTGCGGGTCTTGCCTGCCGAAGGACTCCACGGCTCCCACGTTGCCGTGAGCTCCGGATGATTCGGATCACCGGATCGGACAAATGTGCCGATCGTTCGCATCATGATTTTTGAAAGGGCTTCTCTTCCCGGACTGTTGCGCCTTGAGAAGTCCATCGAAAAAAGATTGCTTGAGAAATTGCCGAAGACGAAAGGCAGGTCGATGGCGTGGCCCGCGCCATACAAGGTTTTCCAGGGCTCTGGACCCCGGTTCCAATCAAACCGGTAAGCGAATACTTTCGGCTCGTAGCGGGCCATCGCCGTGATCGCCGCGTTCGCCTGATGTTCTGCGCCTTTAAGAATCAGCCAGGCATACGCGTCGTAAAGACCCGATCCCACAGACGGCAACAGATAGGGCGTGACCAAATCCTTCAGCTTCAGAGTCGGCTCGGCATCAGGATCGGTTTTCACCATCAGGGTGAATCGCTCGGCATCCGACACTTTCATGACGCCCGCCGTGAACAGCTTGGCTTCATCCCGGGTCATTCCCACGAGGGTCGGCACGTGGTTGAACTGTCCCTTTTCAAAAGCGCCCTTCAGGTCGACGGGAATAACGACGCCATCACCAAAGCACGTCGGCACCCGACGCAAGGAAGGATCCTGGCTCTGGGCTGCCAGCAACTGCGCCGTTGTTTTCGATTTGAGGTAGGTCCTGATCCCGGAGGCATCCTGCTTCTCCACATACGCTTCAGCTGCGCCTTTCGAATGGACGAGGCCTTCATCCAAGACCAATTGCGCGACGAGCTTCCTGGAGAATTCGTATCCTGTCTCCCTCGGCGTGGATGCGATGATTCCACTCAGGATGATGGCCTTCTGGAAGAGGCCGGAACCCAGTGGAGAGCCCATCACGCTGTATACGTTGATGGCGCCTGCGGATTGGCCCATCAGCGTGACGTTTGCCGCATCACCGCCAAACGCGGCGGCGTTTGATTGAATGAATCGAAGCGCCAGAATGATGTCCAGCGTTCCAAAATTTCCGGAGCTGTTCCTGGCATCGTCGCCCTGGAAAGCAGGATGGGTCATCCATCCGAAAAGGCCGAGCCGATAATTGAGGGTGACGACCACGGCCCCTGCTGTCGCGGCGAGTTGCTCACCGTCGTAAACCGGATCTCCGGAATAGCCAGCGATATTGCTGCCGCCATGCACGAAGACGATGACGGGCAGTCCGCTGGCGGAATGATCCGGCCTCCAGACATTCAGCGTCAGGCAATCTTCACTGCCGACAGGTTTGTCGAAAGCTTCGATGTTGGATGCGCCCCAGGCCTTTCCGGCTGGCGGAGGTCCGTAGATCGAACCGAGTTGCGCGCATGGCGAGCCCAAGACATCGGCACTTCGCATGTCAGTCCAAGGCGCGTGGGGTTCTGGCGCTTTCCACCGGAGATCGCCGATGGGCGGCTTGGCATAGGGAATGTCCAACCATCGAACGCCAGAGCCTGCCTTGGCCCGCGCTCCACGTAGGGGTCCAAGCGTGGTGTGCGCTGTCAGCAACGAGGCGTCAGAGGGAAGAGCACCTAGCTCGTCCGCGAATGAAGGATTCACAAGCAGGGTATTCATGGCGACGAATACGGCGGCTTTGCAAAGTGTGACGAAATGGCGCGATGAAGGGCACGCCCATGCATGGATTAGTTTCCGAATGCGCGACACGGCTGACACCACTGGATCTGCTGGGAATCTGCTTGAGCGCAACACCAACTGCACGCTGTCAGACGGCGACTGGACGGCGGCAGCAAACCAGCTGTCGCAGCGCACAGGCCTGTCTTTCCAATAACAGCGTTGACCATTCCAGCCTCCCAGTTCTCGATTTGGGAGTTAAGCACTTGGCGGCAAGGGGGTCTTTTGGTGGCGGAACTACTTTCTTTGCGATCCTGATGGCATTGCCGCCGATCAGCACCCAGCGATCTCTACTGCGTCGATGTCACGCGGACCTGTCGCGGGGAAATGCCAAACTGTCTGCGGAACGCCGTGGCGAAATTTGCCGGATGCTCGTAGCCCACCAGCAGCGCAATATCGGTGATCGAGTAGTCGGGCGAACGCAGCAGTTCACGGGCACGATTCAGTCGCACGTTGCGAAGATACTCGTAGACTGGCACGCCGTAGCGTTCACGGAACAGGCGCGACAGCTTGGACTCATTGGTGCCAACCGCATGCGCCAGTTCAGGCACGGTCAGCGGCAGGGCGAACTGCTGATGGATGCGCTCGCGCACCGCTTCCAGCTGCGCAACCACGCGCGCAGGCATCCTGTCCTGCGTCTCGGCACCGCCCAGGCTTTGGAACATATCGCAGAGGAGTTCCACGATCTTCGCCTGGAAGTACGCCCGCCTGACCACACCGGTGTGCGTTGAGACCAGGAGCGCACGGGACGCAGCGACCATCGACGGCGTCATCGGCACGGAAGCACAGTAGAAATTCATGCTGTTGCTGCTCAGGAACTGACGGATCTGACGCGGCAGATCGCGACAATCGCCATCGAAGTAGCGGCTGAGGAATTCGGCGTCACAGCCCAGCATGATGGTTGAAGTCACTCCCGGCTGGACGTAGCAATCCTTTTCGACCTCGCTGCCATCGAGAACAATCGCGGCTTCAAAGGGAGCAAGCTCGAGGAGACGTCGATTATCGAAACGGAATGAGGCCCGGCCTTCCAGGCGAAACTGGATCTTGAGACAGTCGCGACCGTTCACGCGTCGCGCGCCCGCGCGGCTGAGCTCGTAGCGCTCGGAAAGTGCGAATACGCGATCCTCAGGCTGGTACATCATGGCCTGGCCGGAGCCCAGTTCCGGCGGTATTCGAAGCACTTCTTGAACTGCCTGACCGTCCACTGGCCGCTCCCGTCGCTCAAACATCCTTCGCTTCAGTGGAGCAGCTTTACCCCCTTCGGTCAATAGCAAAACGGCTGCCCTTTGCCCGGAAGCCACGCAGCTTCCAGATGGACGAATGGACGCGCAAAGATGTCCGTCAGGAAAGAAAAGGAAGGGCCAGTGCCCGCATGCTCAAATTGGACGTCAAGCGATATCAGGTGAAATCTTGGCTGCCGTTTTTGCGGCCGAGCTGGAAATTCAAATCAAAAGCAGACCATGACTCAATCGAACGAACTTGTTTCTGACTACGTGATCGTCGGTGGCGGCAGCGCAGGCGCGGCGCTGGCCTATCGCCTGTCAGAGAATCCGGCGGTCAGCGTGACCCTGCTTGAGGCAGGCGGCAGCTACCGCAAGTTCTTTTTTACAGTGCCCCTGGGTGGCGCCCTGGCCTACGCCAATCCGCGCTACAACTGGGGTGAGTGGTCGGAGCCGGACGCAACACGCGCAGGACAGCGCGACTACTGGCCACGCGGAAAGGTGCTCGGCGGCAGTTCATCAATCAACGGCCAGATCTTTGTGCGCGGCAACCGCGAGGACTACGAGCGCTGGCGTTTGGCCGGCAATCCAGGCTGGGGCTGGAACGATGTACTGCCCTACTTCAGGAAGCTGGAGACCAGCCTCGCCTTCGGCGGCGAGTACCACGGCAAGGACGGACCTGTGCACGTATCACCGGTGCGCAGTCCTCATCCCCTGGCCGAGACGTTTGTACAGGCCGCGATACACGCTGGAGTCCCCGCAAATCCAGACCTCAACGGCGCGCGCCAGGAAGGCGTTGCGCAGAACCAGGTGTCGCAGTTCAACGGCCGCCGGGACAGCACCGCGTGGGCATATCTCGATCACGCGCGCCTACGGCCAAACCTGCATATCGTCACTGACGCCATGGCCACGCGCGTCCTGTTCGAGGGATTGCGCGCCGTTGGCGTGGAGTTCCGTAGTGGTGGCGCGTTATTGAAGGCGCGCGCGCGGCGCGAAGTCATCGTATCGGCCAGCGCCGTCGGCTCGGCGAAGCTGCTGCTGTTGTCAGGCATCGGCCCTCAAGCACATCTGCGCGCCTTGGGCATTCCGGTTTTGATCGACCGCCCAGGCGTTGGAAGCAACCTCCAGGATCATTGCGGGCCCTGGATGACATGGGAAGTGCGGCAGCCGACCGTGAACAATCAGTACAACCCGATCGCGCTAGCTGGCGCGTTGCTGAGATGGTGGCGCTCGCGGGACGGCCTCATGACCATGCCAGGCAGCGAGTCGATTGCATTCGTCAAATCTCGCCCCGGCCTGCCGGAAGCCGACGCACAAATTCACTTTACGCCGGTCGGCCTGGATCACGAAGGCAGCAAGCACCGGATTCACAAGTATGCATCGGTCTCCCTGATTCCCAATCTGGGCAATCCGCATGGGCGAGGAGAAGTGCGGCTGCGCTCTGCGGATCCGTCGGATCCGCCGCTGATTCGCCCGGCCTTGCTGGATGATCGCGATCTGCCGGCGTTCGTGGAATTGATACGCCTGTGCAGAAAGATCATGGAGAGCGCACCGATGCGCGACCACGTGGTGCGCGAAGTAAGTCCCGGGCCCATCGCATCCACCGCAGAGGAAATCGTCACTTATCTCAAGGCGAAGTCCGTCCCGCATTACCACCCGGTTGGTACCTGCAAGATGGGAGACGATCCCTCTGCGGTTGTCGATGCGAGATGCCGCGTGCACGGCGTGACCGGCCTGCGTGTGGTGGATGCATCGATTGCTCCGACCCTGGTGAATGCCAACACGAACGCCATGGCGATCATGATCGGCGAGCGCGCGGCTGATCTGATCAAGGCTGATGCCGCCGCTTGAGGTGATGTCCAGAATTTCCTGCGCCGACGCGCGTCTGCTTGCTGTAAGTTCCAGCATTGCCCAACCCTGCATATGAGGCATTCATGACACGGAACTTCGACTCGTCCTACCTCCAATCCGGGCGCTTTCTGTTCTCGCTCCTGCTGGTGGGCATGACCGGCATGTCGAGCACGACAATCGCGCCGATCCTGCTCGGAACATTCATTGACGGGCTTGGCATCAGCGAACGGCAGGCAGGCCTGGTATTCGCCATGGAGCAGGCCGCGTACATGGTGGGGCTGCTGTGGTTCTCATTGCACGGCCACGTGTTCAGACGCGACCGAGTTGCCACCGTCGCCATGTGGACTGTCCTGCTCAGCTGCGCGCTGACCACGCTGGCAAGTTCGTATCCACAATTGGCGGCGACGCGAATACTCGCCGGCCTGGGCATCGGCGTCACTCTCGCAGTGCTATACAGCGCACTGGCGGCACGACGCGATCCGCAGCGCGACTACGCAATCGCTGGCGTGAGCCTGCTGCTTTATGCGGCCGCGCTGCTGATGCTGTCGGGTGTCGTGGCGCGCAACTTCGGTTCCACCGGCTTGATGGGACTTTCCGCGATGTTGGCAGTCGCCGGTCTTTTGAGTGCCCGGCGATTACCGGCTCGCATGCCGCCGCAGGCCACTCCAGACAACGGAAAAATACAGCCGGGCCCAAGCGGGAATATCGGAGCACTGATCCGATTGGGTCTGACGATGTTGTTCGTTTATGCGGGACACGCCGCGCTGTGGACCTATCAGGAGCGCATCGGCTTGCACGTAGGACTCGACCAGCAAAGCGTGGCCCTGCTGCTGGGAATATCGGTGCTGGGCGGTGCCGCAGGTGCTGCGCTGGCACTGCTGTGGGGGCATCGTTCCGGTGTATTGATTCCTCAGGCCGTGAGCTACCTGATCGTGATCTGCTCGGCGCTGCTATTGGCCTACGGACATTCAGTCATCGCATTTGCTGCGGGAGCCGTGCTGATCAAGATTGGCTGGTTCCTCGGGTTGCCCTATCTGCAAGGCGCCATCGCCGCCCTTGATTCGTCCGGCCGCTGGAATAGCGCAGGCGGAGCGCTGCAAGCCGGCGGCTCCGCACTGGGCCCCGCGATGGCGGCGACCGTGGTTGCTGATGGTTATGGTGGTGTCGCCTGGGTCAGCGTGTCCTGCTATTTAATTTGCCTGCTACTTTCAGTCGGCATTCTGGCGCAGATGGATAGACGGGCTCGAGCAGCTGGCCGTCCATAAAGCTTCGGTCCTCCCCGCAGATAACGACAATAAAATTCTGATGAACGAACTCGAGCGCGCCAGGCGCGGCTTCTCCGCCAAAGAGGCCTACAGCTTGCAGCAGCGATATCGCGCCAACGACATCGCAACTGCTGGTGAGCAGGCGCTTTACATGTATCTCAACATGCCGCAGTTCTTCCCGCACCAGGTCGTTGCGCGAGGTGCCACGGTGACGGATCTGCCGGTCGCCGCCGACCTCGATATCGAGCAGCGCGTTGGCGCCGTCACCGCATGCACGACGCTGGGCGAACTGAGCCTTGATCAGCTTTTGCATGACCCTCGCTCGCGCGTGCAGGGCTTTATCGTTGTGCATCGCGGACGCATCGTCTTCGAGCGCTATCCAGGCATGCGCCCGGATGATCATCACCTTTGGTGGTCCACCGCCAAGGTGCTCGCCGGCACCCTCGCCGCGATGCTGGTCTGCGAGGGAAAGCTGGATCCGATGCGCCCGGTCGAGCACTTCCTCCCGGAGTTCGCGACCAGCGGATGGCGAGGCACGTCGGTGCAGGACATCGCCGATCATTGCAGTGGCATCAATGCCGAGGAACTGGAGCTCAGCTCCTACGCTTCACCTCAATCAGAGTTGAGCCGCCTCATCATGGCCGAGCGGATTCTTGAACCTGAAGATGGGCGCGAGATCCTGACGCACAACGAAGCGCTACTCAGCATGACCCGCAAGCGACCTGCGGGCGAGGTCTTCGAATACTCGTCTGCCAATACCAATATGCTCGGGCTCATCATCGAAAAGGTGGCGGGTCGCCGCTATGCCGATGTACTGAGCGAACGTCTCTGGTCGCAAATCGGCGCCGAGGCGAACGGCATGATGGGCCTCGCGCCGCAGGGAAACGCGATTGCGCACGGCATGTTTTCTTCGAGCCTGCGCGACCTGGCGCGCCTGGGCCTGGCCTTCACGCCCGCCGGGCAGCGCCAACATTCCGTGATTCCGAAGGAGGTTCTGCGGATGATCCAGCATGGCGGCCGGCCAGACTTGTATCGCCAGTCGGCCAAGAGGCCCACACTCACGGAGTGGTTTGGCGAATCGCCCGAGGCCTGCTCATGGCAATGGGATGCTGTTCTCCGCGACGGCGATCTGTTCAAGGGCGGATTCCATGGACAGGCACTCTACGTCTCGCCCGCGCGTGACGTCGTCGTTGCCTTCTTCTCCACCAGCGATGAGCGCGCGCAATATCACTACCTGCGCCCGGTTTCGCAGAGTCGCATGTTCAATGTATGAGAAAACTCATTTGACGCAGCGCGCAGAAGCAAACGATCTAGCCCGTTTCTTTGGCGCTGTTCAATCTCAACGCTGCAAAGCCCGTGCCTGACGCGGCCATCACAAAAGGCACAATCGCCAGCGTGGCCGTCAGCGCGCTGATCGCAAAGTAATTCGTATAGCCAAGGCTCTGCGCCAGCCATCCGGATACTACCGTCGCCGAGCCTGCTGCGATGACGAACACGCAGGACTGAATGGTGTAATCGGTGCCCTCATTGCCCTTGCGGCAAGCGTCCATCATCATCGTGAAGATGGCGGCCGTTGCCATGCCACCGGCCAGATGTTCAAAGGTGATGAGGATGTACAGCAGCGGCTTGGATAGATCGCTAGCGGCCATGGTGACATAGCCCACGATACCTAAAGCCTGTAGCAACCCAAACGTGATCATGGTTCGGTAATAGCCAAATCGCGAGGTCAAGGCTCCGCCGATCAAAGCTCCGGCGAGGCTTGCGGCAAAGCCAATGGTGCCGATGAGCCAGCCGATCTCGGCAAGCGTCATGCCACGATCAACCAGAAAAGGTTTGACCATGCCTGCGCCGACAGCATCACCCAGCTTGTAAAACAGGATAACGGCCAGCCATGTGATGACGCCTGGCGTCTGAAAGTAGTGCCATGACCATCGCGTTGTGGGTGGGCGTACTTCCGGCGCCGGCTCGCGAAACAGGAAAATTGGAATCGTGAGCAACAGGATCAAGCCGCTCATGACGATAAAGCTCAGCATCCAGCCCAATTGCTCAAATACGATCAGAAGCAGGCCGCCGGAAATCACCATGCCGATGCGGTAGCCGGCCACTTGCACGCCGTTGCCCAGGCCACGTTCAGCAGGTGTCAGCAGGCGAACGGCCAGCGCATCCGTTGCGATATCGAGTGTGGCTGCAAACAAATTGCATAATGCGACCACCACGAAGATCTGCGCCATGTGAGCCGCAGGTGACAAGACCGACGCCCAGGCCAGAACAACTGCTGTAAGAAGTTGTGCGGGAATGATCCAGCTGCGGCGCTGGCCAATCCTGCTTGAATAGTTGCGATCAACCATTGGAGCCCATAAGAACTTCAAGGCCCACGGCAACGCCAGGAAAGATGCCAAGCCAATTTCCGTGAGCGAAAGGCCTGATTGCCGCAGCAAGACCGGCAGCGCCTGCGTAAAAAAGCCAAATGGCAGGCCTTCGGAAACGTACAGTGCGCCGATCAAGGCAAGCTTATAAGAAGTTTTCAAGGTCACGCGCCCAGATTGGATGCTGAGCATCTTACCGTCGCAAGAATTTTAGGCAAAAAAAATCCCCCGACATTGGTCGGGGGATTTTCTATTTAAGAGCCTGGCAGTGTCCTACTCTCGCATGGTCAATGCCACACTATCATCGGCGCTGAGTCGTTTCACTTCTGTGTTCGGGATGGGAACAGGTGGTTCCAACTCGCTATTGCCGCCAGGCAAACTGGCTGCTGACCTGACTTTTCAGGTCAACGAATTTGGTTTGTAGTTAAACACTGTAACAACCTCAATGCCACTCAGTACAAAACGTCAAAAATGCTTGAGCGTTATATGATCAAGCCGCACGTGCAATTAGTATGAGTTAGCTTCATGCATTGCTGCACTTCCACACCTCACCTATCAACCAGATAGTCTACCTGGGCACTTTAGGAGTCTTAAAGACTCGTGATATCTAATCTTAAGGTGGGCTTCCCGCTTAGATGCTTTCAGCGGTTATCCCGTCCGAATATAGCTACCCGGCGATGCCACTGGCGTGACAACCGGAACACCAGAGATTCGTTCAACCCGGTCCTCTCGTACTAAGGTCAACTCCTTTCAAATATCAAACGCCCACGGCAGATAGGGACCGAACTGTCTCACGACGTTCTGAACCCAGCTCGCGTACCTCTTTAACTGGCGAACAGCCAGACCCTTGGGACCTGCTACAGCCCCAGGATGAGATGAGCCGACATCGAGGTGCCAAACACTGCCGTCGATATGGACTCTTGGGCAGTATCAGCCTGTTATCCCCGGAGTACCTTTTATCCGTTGAGCGATGGCCCTTCCATACAGAACC
>Ga0116227_10001544_pt1 | contig 51619 bp, 32 predicted proteins | sample S1TSphgellanicum_FD_89693 | JGI IMG/M metagenome (GOLD analysis project Ga0116227, IMG submission 89693) | Host-associated microbial communities from peat moss isolated from Minnesota, USA - S1T2_Fb - Sphagnum magellanicum MG | ecosystem: Host-associated > Plants > Peat moss > Unclassified...
GGGGTGCGAAAGGGGGATCCATTTCGCTTCCTCCCTGCCGCCCCCCCGCCCTGGGTAACGGCCCCCCCCCCCCCCCCCCCCCCCCCCCGGCGAACAGAGCCCGTGAATGGCCATGGCAAAGTGTTTAAGAATGTTTTTTTATGATCGAACGCTCAGTATTAAAAATAATTTGTTTGGTTATTTTTAATTATTCACATGGAATATTGATTTTAGTGTGCGGTTTTGAGGGGTAGGAGTGGTTGGTATTTAAAAGAAAATGAACATCATTATGTATATGATCTGTTTGGTCGTGGGAAAGTAATGGCACAATCTCAAGCACTAAACTGAAAATAAAGGAATGATTAATATTATTGTCAAGTATGGAAGTGTTTGTTTGTAAGTGTCTTTTGAAACAAATTAAGGGCAAAACATAAGACATTGCAAAACCAAAGGTTGGATTAGGGTTGGTTTCACAAAAACAACAATGGAAATTACAAAGAAAAGGTTTGTTTATGGGAGTTTGTTTATCACATCGAAGGGCATGCAATTGCTTATAAATATAACCTAAATCCTAATAAAAACATTGTGTCCAATAATCAACAGGACATCAAATTTTCGAGTATTTTAGAAAACTCCATTGATTATCTTCCAAAGGAAACTATCTTCTATATTCCTCCTATGCTAAAGCATTGATAGTTCCTTCCAAAAAGCCTTAATGCAAAATCAAGTTTACACATAAATTAAAATTAAAACAACAGTTCAACCTTTCAATATTTTCTAAATATATCATCTTTAAAAGTTAAAGTAGGAAAACAATTGCAACTCTACTCAATGTTCTTGGGTTTTAATGATTTAATCTTTAAAATTATAGATTTGCCAATGAGAGTAGAGGAACATAGGTCAAATCTAAAACTTTTCTGGCAAAAAATAGGTTTGAAGGAAAGTCTGTAGAAACCAAAGTTGAAAATCAAAGTAAAGCAAGTAGAAGGGGAAGCATCAACTCCACAAATTTTTCTATAGAAACCAAATTTGAATATCAAAGTAGAGTATGTAGAGGAGCAAGTAGATTCACGAAAACCAAATCTGAAAATCAAAGTAAAGCATGTAGAGGAGTAAATAGATCAACAAAAACTAGATTTGAATATCAAAGTAGAAGAAGGTTCAAAGACATATATCATAAATTAGATTTATAACCAAATATTCAAAAAATACTTAGACTATCACTAGATTCAATAATATGTAATTTGAAATGTTAGATCACAAAGATTCAATAGAGTAAGGGATCAACTTGGTTACATAAATCATTCTTATAAGTTTCTTCTAACAACCCACATAACAACAAAAGATGTTGATTTAGTTTGGGAAGACTTTGTAAATTTTTACATTCTCTTATTTTCTTCTATACATCTATTAGAACATGCATTAGCCCATTTCCAAACTTATTGCAATTTTTTGATTTTTGGCTTGTGTATAAGAAAGAGAAAGGCATACCCTTTATTGGGCCAAAACGTACACCATTGAGTTCCTAGAGGTTGGGACCAAGAAGAAACCAATCATGAACTTAATTGTGCCTCAAAGGTAGCGAAGCAGCATGCTAGACTTACACTCAACAAACAAGGAGAATTTGCCCCCTCAACCTACATTAAATAATAAAAGATTAGTAATTTAGTTGAATTGAACATCCATAACATGTAAAAAAGGTATGTGGACAAATGATGCATTAGAAATGACAATGGATGTTGTTGAAGAGGGACACATTCATTAATATTCCTTTAAGTTCATTTTTTGATCACTTAAATGGAAAAACCGAATCTAAAAAGATGGGCCTAAGAGGTGTGTTCACAACAAAAGAGGATGTTGAAATGATTAAATGGACCTTAGCTATGTAGGAACATGGACTATCCATTAATCTATAGGAATTGAAGATGAAGGTTACAAAGACACAAACAAGGCGTATATTATTTTGAAATGAAATACAAAGTAACAATTGGTGGTATTGGTTCAAAGGGGGTTCAAGCATTGGCATCTAGAGTTAAACATTTGCTAGGTAAAAAGATTGGAGGTTTGTAGAATACATGTATTAACACCTATTACCTGCAAATATTTCTACAAGCACTAACATGTAAGCATTATACAATCAACATAGTTATGTTTCTGATCATGTATGGAACTTAGATGAAATTGAAATTCAAGTTGGTAGACAAGCAGGAACAAAGGTTCTAGCTAAGAAAAGGTCAAATGTTATTTATAATACCATCTCCAAGTCCCAAGAATGGTTAACTATAAACTATGTAGTGAATGCTACAAGGTTTGTTCTTCTAGGGTTTTACGTCTTCAAAGGAGAAAGATTGTAAAATGACTACATTAAATTTTATAAACCAAGGACTTACATGGCAAAAAAAGGCCTGGATGATTTCATTCTTCTTTAAGGAGTTTCACTCTTTCTTTAAAAAATATGTTCCAAGTAAAGTTTCTTTCATCAATATACAGTTACTAATTCTAGATGGGCATGACAGTAACGTTATTTTTAAAACAATATCACAAGCACAAGAAATGGGCTTAGACATGATCACCCTACCATCCCACACATACATGTTCTCCAACCATTAAATGTATCTTGTTTCAAAGCATTCAAAACAACATTTAGAAAGGTTAGAAATGCATCCATGTCTAGAAACAATCATAGGGAACTAAACAAGATAACATTGGTTGGGTGGGTAGATCAAGCTCTAGAATAATCACTAACAAAAATATATATCAAGTCTAGATTTAGGGCCACATGTATATGGCCTTTTAATCCCAAAGCAATGGACATCAAGACTCAACCTCCACAAACATACATTACAGAACTAGTCAATGATCAAGGAAGTGAAAATAACACAATAAATGATGAAGTTGATCAAAATCAATATTGGGGAGAAAAATGTGTGGTTGTAAAACTTCAACATATATATAAGTGAAATGGCTTCTCAAATAACAACTAAAGATCTTCTTAACAGTTCTAAACATGATCAACATTATTACTTAAACATCCCTCATAGCCTTATTAACATTGAAGAATAACTAGAGGAATTCAATGTTCTATAGCTAGATGATAACCCTAATGTGTTGGAATAAACCTTGTCTTTTCCACTAACTCTAACACAGGGATCCATGTCTATGCAAAACTTGTTTTCAATGCCTCATTTACTTGCAAGGCAAACAAAAGGAAAAGAACCATTAGTTGATTACTCTCAATCCCATGTAATAACATATGATCAGTATTTAGATATCATGTGGAAAAAGGCCATGGACAAGGTAATTGCAAAAAAAATCAAAGAACATAGACAAAAGGAGAGGGAGGAAAAAAAACTAAAAAAAAGTAAATGTGGGGTCTACAATGGATCAAATGGCTCAAAAAAAAATTGAGAAATGGACTAAAATACAATTTGTTATAACCGAAAAATCCATGATCCACATGAACTTGGTGACCAAAAGCACCAGAGAATCACCACCAATAGGATAAAATGAACATAGATAACACCATGAAGTGGAATAGAATACTAATTGATTACAAAAGCCTTAGATGGTTGGGAAAACAATATCATGTTCTTTTAGGAAATTTCCAAACATATTTTCAACACATTTTGGAACATAAAAGGTCCTTGATCTTCTAGAATTCTATATTTTACCCATCCCATGCCCCTCTGTTTTTTTTTTGTTTTTTCCAACAAGAAATAATACATTTCCTTTTTTCATAGCATTTATATTTCAATCGAAAACCCATTTTACAAAAGTGCAGTGGAAGATAGTTTTTACAATGTTTCAACAGAAGGTTTGATCTTTCCACCTTTGTAGTACACATCACTACAAATAAGGACGTAGCCATCATCATATCTAACATCTACATTTTGAAGGTCAATTGTTGGAAAAACAAGTAATGGAAATCCCCTCTTTAAATTGAAATTTAATATTGGTATTACATCACAAACTTCATGGGTCACAATTTGGTAATATCATGTGAAATTTTTTTTTTCATAGGTTCATATGGAATAGAAATGGATGTTATTCATCTACTTGTAATGTTTGAACATCAATATTGTGTGCATTGTTTAAACATGAATGTCATATGCATGTTCGTATTGTTTAGACAGAAATGTTGTGTGTCTATTTATGTTGTTTACACACGAAAGTCGTGCACATTACTTATGTGTTTAAATAATTCATGACATTCATGTGTAAACAATACGAACCCATGAAATAACAAATTTCACATGGATTTGGAACAAACTCGTGAAGTTTATAAATTTGTGATGTAGTTGATTGCACAAAATACAATACCAAGTGTAAAACCTTCAATTCAAGGTCTTTTCCTCTTTGAACTTCATAACTAGTTCATTTAACATTTATTATGATATTGACAAGTCATTCCATTCATAACATAGACATAGAATTGGCAATCATCGATAAATAATGAATCAAGTGATCTAGCAATCCCACATTTGCCTAATTAAAAAATGTAAAACAATTCCATACATGCAAAAGTTTCTTGATTTGCAAGTTTAGAACTCTTGTAACCACATTCCATTGTATTATGCTCCCCCAAAAAAAAAAAAAAAACCTTTCACAATAAACCTACAAGATGGTGTTAGATTCAACTTGCAAGTCAAGGAAGATGGGAACTTATGTTTCTTCCATTTTGGTAGTTAAAAACATATAGGCAATTGAAAGAAATTGAAGGATTCAAACTTTGCTTTGTTGCAAAAATAGTCAAATTGCAACACAAAAATTCCATGCACATTTGTTAGCAAACAAAACCTTTAGGGATAAAATCATGCATGCATTCCCTACTTTGTCATATAGAAAAAAGACCACACAAGAGTGCATAAAACATATTTTACCATACTAACAAATGGTGGTGGGACATGAACCAATCCATGTAATTTATAGAAAGGGTAATCATCAAGGGAACAAAATTGTGATATGATTGCACCTATCATCATCATCAACACAATGGAAGAAAACTCAAGTTCTTTGCATTTTTTTCTCTCGAGCCATCACACAATTCCCTTACAGGAAAATCCAACTACATATTAATACAAAGAATTTATTTTCTATCGTGGGTTTAGTTTGAAAACACTCACACTGATTATGACCTAGGTAGTTATTCAAACACGTGTTATGTTATTTTTTGATCTTTTTTTCACATGGGTGAGGTCATAATGTAAATCTTCTATTCCAAACTAATGGCAAAAGAACACTACAAAAAAATACCAAGCTTGGGAAAAAGATGGGTGAGAAAGAAGGAACATATATTGTATCTATAGATCATGAAAAAACAGAGGAGCAACACCCATAATTTTTTAGGATTGTTTGAAAATTTGTTGGTGAATGGGAATGCATACACTTATCATTGTAGATTTAGAAGCCCTAAAAAAAATTAAATTTCCACCCTTTGTTTAAAGTTGGACGGTAATTTTGAAGATTTTGATTAGTGGATTTTTCATTCATTTCGATGATGGAGGTAGGTAGCATTTGGTAGTCAGGGTATTATTGTTAGTTGATAGGTGGCAAATGAACTCCCCAAGGCTACCATGTGTCTACTGCATTTTTTTTTCATAAGTTTTACCACCCTAACTTCATGTGGGCATATCTTTTTCATTTTAAAACCAAATTGAACAATTTTATGGCTAGTGAATGTGCAATCTAATGTTCTACATTTCATCTTCAGACCCAAAATGCAAAGGGAGGTATATTGAGCAAAATTTCGATGATTAAAACACTAAATGTTAATCATTAGACAATACACCCTAATAGGTAGCCCTTCTTAAAAACACCCTAAACCTATTATCCAAGTCTCTTTTAGTATGTTGTTTGTTAATGAAACCCTAACAAACTTCATAAATAACAAACCATGCTTATTTGTTTCTTTATTTGCTAGCAATGAAAAGAGACTAAATATGGGACATTGGTTTTCATTTGGTCTCACATTTTGACCCAATTTTCATCAAGTGTTCATGTGAACCTTTGAAAATGTCATCAAAAATTTGGTTTGAACTTGTTATAATTAAGGGGTAGATATTAAAGGTGAGAGTGGCTTGTTATTAATTATGAAGTGTTCATAAGAGGGTCCACCTTAACCATGATGTGTGTACAATAAAATGGTTTATAAGAAGAAGGTAAAAATGAAGAAGAAATTATATGCAATTTTTTTCTTCTTGAACCATTTGAAATTCAAGTTATATGATTCATTGGGGGTTCATATAAGTTTCAATTTTGCCTTTGTGCAATATTATTGAATACCTATTTGTTGTTTCTATTAATTAGTTGGGAGTGCACCCAACATTAGTTTTTTTTTTGGTTGGGAAAAACCAAGTTGATTGACCCATCACCATTTTTTAAAAAACCTTGGTCACTTCTCAAAATAAAAAGGTAAAGGTGTTCCCTTTGACCCTTTTTTATAGTTTATACATATGGACAGAACAGAAAAAACAAAAAAAGATTTCTCCCCCAAACACCTTCCCCCAAAAAAAATTATTTGCCATTTGCCTTAAATTTTTGCATATATATATATATATATATATATCATTGGGTCATAACTTGGGGGGGGGGGAACCAAAAATTTATCCAAACCCCCACAAAGTACCTAAGTAGGTATACACATGTGAGTGTCAAATTTTGAAAGTCCTACCCCCACCTCACATACCCTAAATAAGGATTATGCAAATACCCACCCTCATTTCATACACCTTTTTTCACTTTTCGAAAGTTCATAACTATAATGAACCCAAAGAATAACATGATGAGAAGGTATTTGGAAAAAACTTGGGTACTTCATTTATGGTATCCTTAGTATTGATATACATTAGGATTAAAGTTTAGGTTTTTAGTCATTTCCATTACCTCTCTCTTTTTGGGACTTTTGCAATAATTGATTATGAATGTTGTCAAATATGGACATTGTGCGTTGTGTCTCCTTTCTCCTTTCCTTTGAATGTGAAGTTCAAGGTTCAAGTGTCTTACAATCTAACTGTCAATGTGATTTACTAACAATGAAAGCTTTGGAACTTTTGTCTAAACTCAAAGGTGTAAAAGGAAATAAGTGATTCCAACATTTATCACTCTTGCATTTTGTATTAAATGTTTAGAGTTTGCATGGGTCAAACTTTGGGTTTTTTAAACTTTTGAAGCTCTTTGGTTTTGGATTTTGGTTTGTCACTTTTGGTTTATTGACTATTCATCATATTGGGTCTATGAGGAAATGAGGCATGATAAAATGCTTGTGGAGCTTTGAAGTTCATCATTTTAAGGATTTTTGTTTTATATCTGTCTATTGAAAATGCACTTTCACTTTCCATTTTGCTTGTTTTTTGTCACTTCCACTCTAAGGCCATTGCATTCAGCAACAAGGTCCAAAGGTTTAGGGTTTGTGAGAGCCTCAAAGCTCTAACCTTACAACTTATGTCACCTTGTTGCCTCAACTTTAAAACAATTACATGAAGGAAAGAAGGTGTGAAAATGAAGTCAAAATTGGGGTTATGAATTGCAAATTACAAGCTCTATCAATTGTTGTTGAGCTTTGGCCTTGCATCTCTCCCATTTTTCTATTCTTTCACCTCTCACCAAATCCCCTTTGTTTTTTTTGTGACTTTGTGAATTTCTTTTTTTTCACCTTTCACCAAACCCCTTTTGTTTACATTTTTTTTGTGACAAGTTGTGAGTTTTTAACAAGTTCTATATAGGTTCCTCAAGTTTTGTTATGAACAATACATATTTGAGTCCCAATGAAGAGATGGTCCTAATGTTTGGAGGGCATGATAGTAGTATAAATGTTGAAAACATGTTGTAAGAAGATCGAGAGGTGCATCATGTTGAGGCTACTCATGTCCCTATTGATGATTCATATGTATCATATTTGCACATGACAAATTTGCGAAAACTAGCAATTACTTGGAAACTTCACAATTAGAATTCATTGATGTGGGTTTTTTTTTTAAATGAACAATAACCAACCAATGGCCCTTTCTCAAAACCAAAAATGTGGTGCATACTTTGCCATAGTGAAATCATGGGTTTTGAATTTTTGATATTATGCACTAGGTTATGAAAGGGTTTCATTGTTTACCAAAAATCAAATGGCATTATAATCATGAAGAAACATGTCAAGATTGAACATAATAACCTTAATTTTAAAACTTTTTTAACATGCAACCAATGTGGTTGTTGCTCCATTTGCCCATGAGCAAGCCAAGAATGGCATAGGCCACATCATTTGTGATTTTTGGATTTTATTTTTCTTAGTTCAGAAAAGATAATGAAACCCAAGTTGGTTTCTTAGAGGATTTGATGTTTTTTGTGATCAAAGGTTATTTACCCTTGAAAACTATTGAATCCATTTGGCTTTAGAGATTTGCTTATAGGTTACGCACAAAGGTCTATTTTTTGACATCTATCTACCCATTTTTTAAGGGAGTTGTAAGTATGTCATTCAAGCCTTTGAAGGCCCATTTGAAACTATGGAACATGGGACATGGAGGGAGCATGGAAAAATGGCTTACAATAGAACCAATCTAGCAAAACTCTTATTCATATTAACATTACTTTTTTTCAAATAGGTTTAGAAGTTGAAATAAATGCAAACCTTTTACAATTTTATTAGTTACAATGAAATTTGAAAACTTTGCATGTTTGTTGTTGGTTTCCCCAATATTGAAAATGTTTCATACAAGGCATTTTTCAACCTTGCATTTTAAGACATGCAAAGAATCATCAACTATATCCAGTAAGGTTTCTCTCCAAGAATTCAGACATTTTAAAGAACTTAAAAGGAAGTTAAGTTAAGGTTGTTTGTTGAAGACCTAGGAATGTATATCCAACTTCAAATGGATCCAACTTTAGCCTTGCCTCATATCACCTATTGCTAGAATTTAAAAAACCCAAAATTGGCATGTTCTTTGATATTTTTAATTTTAATAAACATGGACCCAACTATTATTAGAAAATTATGATACTCACCCCCACACTGGTCATAACTTAGAGATTTTTAAAGATCAACTATGGTAACAAAAAAAACATTTGGAACACACAAGAAAATGATTAGAAAAATCATTGAAAACTTTGATGGCACAGATGCGAACATGATGTGAAATGCTTGTCATAATTTTATTACTCATTTAACTTCTTTGTTTTGTTGAGACATAGTTTTCAACATGGAAGCAAGATTAACATTAGAATGTTATTCAAAACTTTTCAAGAAGTTTCCCCCCAACATCAAGCTTGAAGTTTAGTTGACAATCTTGCTTATAGATATAGTGAGAGTGTAAATTGTTTTAAATTGCATTAGGAAATGAGAGCATGTAATTATTAGAGAATGGGACGGCAATGATCCTTTGAAATCAAGATTTTTCAAAGGGAAGGTTGTAGGGGTTCCTTTCCAGGGGATTTTCTTTTTGTTTGATTCATGTTGTGTAGTAGGAGCACTATTTGGTTAGGAAACAATACTAGCGGATTCATTTGCATTGTTGTGTCTATTTAGGGTTTCAGGCTCTCAAGAGTGGTCTTACAGGATTAATATATGTCAAAGCTTGAGAGTACATTATGTGCACAACAAAGAAGAGGGCTTGAAACTACGAATTGTCGTCATTGTCACGATATCATGGGTGTCTATCAATTTGATCCGGAAAAACCCTAAATGAAACGCTCATCGAAGCTAAAAGAACCCTAGAAAAATGTGTTTATGTTTGGTATAGTCTGATTTTGCAAGCTTTTGGGTAGTTTTTCACATTTGCAAAGCAGGGAGGCAAAACATGGAGCACATTCCGTTGAGAAGAGGAGGAATGCCCCCTCAATAGTGTGTGGTGAGACTTGGGACTTTTTTAAGGTAATAGAGATGTGGATCTGGGTATTGGGTGTGGAGCTGTTAGGCTAGGATTAGCTTTGTCAAATATGCATGTAATCCTCACAGCCATCTCCAAGTTTTCAAGGGGAACTGATTCTTTCAAGGCTATGTGATTGTCAGCACTTGCATATTTTCTCTATGCCTACAAAAGTGTTGCTACCCATATTATATAGTGCATGCCACATTTTCTCTAGAGCTGATTGGGTCCAATCTACTTTCTTGCTCTCAACTCTTCCTTGCAAGATCCCATGTTTGAGGTAGTCTCTGTCCTCCCTCCAAGACATGTACTGTTCTTGGATGCTATTGAAAGTGTAGATCTCTACTATCCCTGACATCAAAGCAGAGTGACAATCTAACATCAAGCTTCTCATTTCAATGTGGATGTCAATCTGCATGACATGATGGAGTTAAAGTTAGGGTTGATGCCAACCATGAAGTGTTGGGCAATCAAAGGCTATGACTATGTTTTGCCTCGTTGTTTTTGTGGGTGTTGGGATGCAAGCAACAGCGTGGTTTTGCTCTCAAAGGGGGTTGGTTGTAGCAAATGCCATGTATTACTTTGGTAATCTTTTAGGTTCTTGATTCCATTCTTCCATCCATGAGCACTTGAGCAGTATTTTGAACAGAAAAAGAAATTTGAAGCGAAGGAGCTAGAATGGAAGCCTCATCTCCCCACTCCTGCCCCACCCCATTTAGAGAATAAATAGGGCCTAGTAGGTTGAGGCTTTTGACTTCTGCAGATTTCTGCTACTTCATTATTACCTGATGACAATGAAAATCTTGACCCAAAACGCTTCAATCAAAATTCTACTTATATGTTCTTCATGATTTGTGGAAAATAGAAAAGCCTTGTGTGACAGCCATTCAATGCATGGTTTTTGCAGCTATAATCAAAGTCAATGAGGGTTCCAGAAAATACACAAAGTGATGCAATTACCACACTCACTCACATATCAGAGAGTCAAGCTCCGATGGATAATTCAGCAGCTGCAAGGGCTTGTATGGACAGAACTATTCCCAGTTATTTTGACAAGGGCTCTTCTACTCCCTTGTTGTTAGAGGCAGATACTTCATAATTGCCTCTGTTGAATAAGAAAGTAAGAGATTTATTCCATTTCTTCCTCAAGGGTTAATAAGCTTGTGGGTTCCACAATCTTCAGTTATCCATTGACCTAGTAGTGATTGATGGCAAGGTTGCCTACCTCCTGCTGCAACAGAGTGGCAGAATCTCTATGTATGACTAGAAAGACAAAATTCTTTCATTGTGAGGCAGCACAGTCAACCCATTTCTTCATCCTTGGCTGGTGCTGTAGGTGTATCCAGGTTTTATTCTGAAGATGGTTAGCACCCCAGTTGTTGCTTCTTAGAGAGGCCTATGAAAGTCAATTATTTTGCATTTTCTTGTAGTTGTCTGCATCAATGGTTTCTTGTCCTCTATGGGCAGAACCTTGAATTTTGCACTCCCAGATATATGGTCCACTTCTGCAGAGGTGCATGTGGGAAAATGTAGTTTGCCATATGCAAGAGAGATGAGGACTTCCATCTTCCTTAGTTTGCACAATCTCTTGAATAGTTAAGTACATTTTGTTGTTGTAAGTAAGCAATTATGTGTGCACAATTGCTTATATTGCTTCTTGAGAGCCATGACACAAATTAGATTTCAACCTTGCCGAGGTTACTTACGGCTGCTGCAGAGAGTGTGGTGTCTAAACTTGATGTGGAGTCAGAAACTTACAGGTCAGTAATGGAAGAATCAAGCCAGAATAAGGTGTGGTGAATACAAAATTGGAAGTGGGTAAGCTGCACAACATTTTGGCCAGTTATTGCCTGAGTTTAATGAGATTAATATTGAGTTTGCTCCTTGAAAGTTCAATTCAAGCTTTGGATATGAGGGGCTTGATTATGATTTCACAAGACAAGGTGGCTTGCCAGGGGTACAAAGAGGGAAGGTGTTGTTGAGTGAGACTTTCGTTGGTTTTTCATTGGTTAATCCGTAGTACTGCATTTTGAAAATCTTGTGAGTGAACTAGAATGGGTCCATTCACAATTCAACTAAGAAGGTAGCAAAGTTCAATGGAATGAGAAAGAAGAAATGGTAAAATCGCTATTGAAAACTCATAGAGCCAAATGGCTGAAAAGTACAATGGGAGACATCTTACATATCTTACAAAATGTGCTCTTAGCCTGGTGAATGCAAGGTGCATTGGAGAGACGATACTTAGTGTTGTTTATTAAACCATATGCCATTGGGGGTCTGTCAGGTCCATGCAGTGGCAGCAGATATGGCACATGTTATGCACTTGTGTAGGATGCTTACTTGTGTAAGGATGCTTGCCCACAAGTAGTGTACACAAGCATATGCTTGCATTGTTGAGGCTTCCTTCATCCCTTGAATATCATAGTGTGGAATCAAGAGGTAGTTCTACAATTTTTTTGTGTTCAATTCAATCCATTGCATGGCTGACCCAAATATCATTACTCGCCATCTCCATTTGGCCCCCCAGCCTTGTATATTGGGATCATCAAGTAAAGATGTGACCCCCCAGTCATGAGAATATAGGCGTTTCCAAATCTTTTCATTTCTTTTCAAAAACCAACTATATGGTTGAACCTAGTAGAAAGACTGTGTAATGCATCACAATTTTAATATTATCAAAAGGGTTTCACTCAAAAATATTGTCCTCCATACTGGATACTAAAACTTTCGGAAGTTTTGCAAGAAAAAAGTGGTATTTCATCAATATATTGGCTTGCTTTCAGATCCCCAAAAAGCAACATTTGTATAATCCGTGTTTGTGCTAATATTGCCATCACAAGAAAATCTGACTTTTCTACTGACCCATGAGTTTTAACATCGAATAGATACAAATTTTATACAAATGAAAGTCATATGTGTGTCTTCAAATGTTAATGGAGGGTTTGATTAGACATGGCACTCAAAACTGTGGGATTTGCTATCACCTTTGTCCTGCTGGCAATGCCATCCACTGAAATCACTTGTAGAAATCTCCTAGTGTATTTGGAACATTATATCCATGAAGATTCCTGCTAGAAGTCAGGAGGGATATTACAGCTGCTCCTTTAAGAACATGAGGGATCTTACACCTATAAGTAGGTGTAAGATCCTTCATTCTCAAGGAGTAGGTGTAAGAAGCCTCCCCCAGATACGGCCCATGATCTACATCCATGATAATCTTCACCTCATTCATTAGGATGGGTAAAGCCCTCGTGTGGGGCACATTCCCAATAGCCAAGATAGTGGGTTGGCTTGCTGCACTTTGCCCAAAACACCAAAAGCATAGAACAAACACCAAAGAGAAACAAGAGAGAAAACACCCAGAACTTTTGATGAACCTACATGACTTACAACTGCATCAATCTCACATACATTTAGGATTACGAAGTGAAAGATCAGGGATCCAAGGATTAAGGTATATGGGTAAGAGGGATTGCAAACTCTCACACACTAAAATGCAACAAATTTGACAAACAATGGGAGGGGTTGGCATACACCTACAGGGTATCAATGGGCCGCACTTGATCCTGAATGAAGTATTGTTTGGTTGAAGCACCTTCTTGGCAATCCAGCTGCGCCACTTACAAGCACATTTCATGACCAGAGTTGCCCCTTATCAGGTTTCCCATTCCTTATGTCATAGCTGCATTTGTGACATGCAAAATTTGGGCCCAAATGTTACTGCTACACAATCTTCACAAGCTTGGAAGAAAGTATTGTCATTCAAAAGATTTGTACATGTAATTCTGTTTATAGAAGCAGATTTCACCAGTGAGATAATGATGCAATGCAAAATACAATGTCATCTCCAAATGGCAATACCTCTAATGTATTCTGTTTTGGTACATCCTTCAGGGCAGGTGCTCCAATTATGAGGCCATTTGTATTGAGAACCATCCATATTTGCAATGTAAGTCAGCCTGAAGAGAATTGAGAGATAACATGATAATAACATCAGAGAATTTCAGATCCAGTGATACACTAGCAAACAGGGAAAGGAAAAAAATACCACACAGTAAAAACCAAGGAGATCATGTTCCTTGTACCTTCAATGGCAACATGTACAGTAGTGACTTGTGACCAACTACCATAACAGACACAGACTTCCACTCCCAGAAGAGAGTAGAGGCCAATGTCAGAACATCCCCACTAACCCTGGGATATATTTTTGTTGCTCCTGGCAGCGGGTGTCAACCAATGTCAGACATTTGTTGACATATGGAAGATCCAGTCATGATCCTGGCTAGATCAACAAAAATATAATGCAGATTACAAAGGAAACCAAGAAGAAAGGGGAACACTACAATAAGGGAAAGCCAAATAAAGAACCAAATTCCAAAAGAGGATGGCAAGAGAAACAACACTGAAAGCTTTAAGAGCATGATCTTTTGAGGACAAAAGAACATGCTCTCAATTTTTATTTATGTCCTCAAGGGTGTAGAGTATGCTCTGTCTATGGAATATCCTCCATAGCAGGTCATCCCACTCAAAATCTGGTATAATCCTCAATCACGGGTTATACAAACAATTGACCAATCGACAATTGGACTGGCCTGTTCCTATGAAAGCTAAAAGCTATTTAGTAACCTCAAGTCAAGCCTAATCTCTTAAAGTAACTCCTGAATGCCATCAGCCATGCAGCTGCTTGCCAAGTGCACAGTCGCAGCTCTAGACCTATTTTATCCCACAGCTTCCAGAAAGATGACAGTGGCCCTCTTCTCACTGACTCAGAGACTGCCTGTGATGACTTCCTTGCCACTATCAAATACGTGTTAACTGGTGTACCCTGCACAGAATGCCAGTCCATGCAATCAGGGTCTACACGGAACAGCTTAATGCTCAAAATTCAATAACTTGATTCCTAGACTTGAGAGCAAAAGAAAGCTCTCAAACTTTGAGAGTCATAGACGTGCTAATTTGGTTAGGAGCAAATCAAAATTGTAAAATTCACAAATCATCATATTGAGAACCTTTCCATACTGACGATGCAAGTTGACCTGATAAAAAGGTCATTCAGATTTCAATCACAAAGACTCAGTCATGGTGTTAGCTAACACTCAAGAAATAACTCATTAAAAAAGGTCAATTTTATCCTGATTAAAGCTGGAACAAGTAAGCTTCATTTCATGCATGATGTTGGCTAGCACTCACGAGACACATAATAGATGTAGCCAAGTCAAAGAAAAGGTTTACCAGGGCATTATCAACAGCCCGAAGGCAATCATTTGTCTTCAGCAGTAACAATACCACTCGAGGGAGCCGACCCAACAAGGTAGACACCTCCCCAAAATATTGTGATGCATAGCCCTGCCAACACAAGCCAAGGAAGGATAGAGACAACTGCATATGATATGTTGCTGCCAGATTGATCTTGCCACTGCAGAGAATTCTACTACAAACATTTATTGGGCCGCTTCTAACCATAGCTTGATAGAGGTTCCAATGGTGTCATCTCTAGCAAAAAGGACCCACATTTCAATCTGCAACAGTCATCACAGATGATAGAGTGCACACATCAACTGATTCAAAATCAATACTTAGGACACATTAAAAGCTGAAGGATTCCATGCAGACCTGCAACTCGTCCCTCTGCTCTGGAGTGTCAGGAATATTGAGGTGGTCAAAAGATTGGTCCACAATCTTATTCCAAGGACGCATTGTCAAAACTCCAGCAAACAGGCCATAGAGGTCATCCCCAGCCCCCAACTTAACAGAACGCTCCTTTATCTCCTTGGCATCTGCAAACACCAGTGCCTGGTTCCACCCCACAATTCCTTAAGAAAACCATAGAAAGTCACTCAGTTTGCAAAACTCATGCCACTCTGAGTAGAGGTTGAACCCAGAAACCTCTTTTCTTTCAAAATTCTCCAGTGATAGATTTGGAACTTGATAATAGTCAACCTTCTGTCACTCAGATATAATCCAGACGAATAACAGAAAGACATCTCCTATCCACCATCACATGTAGGATCAAATTCAGACACACACCAAGAAACAGTAAAACCCTCACCTTCCAGAGAGCTGCATAGTTGGACTTAATTGTAGGATCCAAAGTCCTGTACAAACCATGGTCCAGCAACACAAGTTGTGGCTGCCTAGTGCCTGCAAAAGGAATGAAACAGAGAGGATGATGATGGAAAGTCACAAGAGACAAACTCAAATAAATAGGCAGCAAGCATAGATGTTACAGAGATAGGGACAAGGCTTTTTAGACAATTCATTTCAACAAGACAGTACAGCTTGTGACCAGCTGTTTTCTTTTGCTGGCTCTATATAGCCAAAAAGCTATATTAAAAATTAAAAGTGCTAAAAGCAAGTGCTTTTTGAGATTTTCAATAGCCAGAACTTAATTTTTTTAAAATTTAATCTCCAGATTTTTATATACAGTATATGTATGTAGCATAAAATATAGAAGGATGTTTAAAAAATCATATTTTCAAATTTAGCTTGTAGCCAAATTTGGCTAAATCTTCATGCAGGTCATCACCACTTTAGCTACATCACAAAATTGGCAAAAATCACACTGCTTGTGACTAAACACACTGACACAAGCCCCACTCCTACTCATGGTTATTCCCATCAAAATCATACACTTCTCTTATCATGAGCATCAGGATTATGACACAAAGTAAGGACCTGAGCAGGATTAGGGTTCAAACTTTATGGACACTTCCATTCCTTCCTTTGTTTGGTGTGCAGTAAAAATGAAGTCGATATAGCCCATGATTGGGCTGAGTTGCCAATGATCTTCTTCCTCTGTTTATACACAAAATATATCTGTTTCCAATTAATTCCTGCACCAAACAAGGAAAAAAACCAACCTTCCTTCAGCCGCAGGAGCATGTTGGCAGCATGGGGATCACAGTGTACAAACCCATGGCGGAATATCATTTCTGCAAAGGTCTCACTAACCTGCCAACCACCTCAAGAATCAACTAAGCACCCACTGACAAGTGCATTAAAGAGAACAACCATACTTCAGACAAATTTATGGAACACAATTCCACATTCTCTGCAGTAACTGCCTAGATGCACACTGCAAATGCAGAATGTCAATCTGGTGATGGGATGAAAAGCCTGTTCAACCATTTTGAAACATGCAACAAGATGGTTTGAAGTAAATGTCCACATGCACAAAGGAAGAGCCTTACAAGGGAGGCTACATCGGCTGGGCGAACCCCTAGTCCCCGTATGGCTTGCACATCTGTGATGCCCACACCCTCCATAAACTCCATGGTGAGTAATTTTGAGGTGCTCCACTGCCAGTATATCTTTGGAAATGCAATCTTTGATGCAAGCTGTGGTGACATAGTTGCAAAGTTGTGTGCGCATTGCTCACAGTTCTTTGCCTCATTAACAAAATCGAGCTCCTGCAAAACATGAACCAATCTGCTACAGAACTGACAGCATCCATTGTACCAAAATTGGAGGCCAGTTGATCTAATTGCAGAACAGACATTTCTTTTGCACCTCATATCTTTCGTAATTTTTGAATAGTTCACACGTCACTTCTATATATCAAATCCCTTAGACTGCAAAAAGCCGTGTTATTCAGTTCTGCACATTGATTTATCTTTGCACAGTGTGGAGGTGCACCTTAGGCAAACTTTCACGCACTTCAGCCAGCAACCACCTGCCAGGCATTACCCAATTCACACCCTTTGATCATTATACATGGTAAAACCCTTGGACCAAAACAAAAGTTCACCTCAGAACAGCTGTATGCAGAAAACGATTTGTCTGTAGACAAAACATATAGAACAAAGGTCACAAGCATATGCTGAGGTGTAGCTGTACCGGTAATCAAAAGAAGGAAAGAGCCAGTGCACAAAACTGACAACGAAGGCCACAGTTGCTGTGTCGGCAAGTGCTGAGTCTGTGAGATGCATATGTTGCACCTGTGATTGTCATGCCCAATAACCCACTCAGGAGAAGAAAACTGAAAAGATATTTAGTGAAATCTAGAATTTTGTAAATGAGCTGTGCTGAACCAGACTGAAGTCCTTTGAAGCATAGGATGATAATGAAGAAATTGACCCATGAAGATATGTCACAGTAGAGCTAACATAGGACAACACAAATCAATTGACATCAAGGAACTGCCACACATTCATGTCAAGGAGGGACAGTATTTCAACTATACCTTCACAGCAACCTTTTCCCCAGCAAAAGTTCGGGCAGCATGGACCTGAGCGAGTGAGGCACTGGCTAGTGGCACTTTGCTAAACTCCATGAAAACCTTCAAGAATGATTTCATACACAAAGATAATCAATGGTCAGTTCTCATCCCCAAAACCCACAGGTGAATGAACCATCCTACACGCCCATGTGCAAAACCTTGATAGTCATGCACAAAGCTGTTGATTCGAATGGGCAAGGTATTGTGGTCCAATTTTTAACACCAAAAAAAGACCTGCCTTCCTTGCATTAGCTGATGTTCTTCTCAGCTTAAAGAGAAATATGTTCTGCATGAAACATGGCAATGCAGGCTTACCAGGATGATGACAAACCCAGCTGACATGAGCCTTCTTCTTGCTACACTTGATTCTAGCAAATCTAGCAAACAAAGGTGCTACTGATGTGCATGTGACAGTGCAGGAGTTGTCCCCACAAGCATATTCTGTGCATCTTGTTTAGCATACTGCAGCTATGAGAAGCTTGGAGAATTTAGCAAACTGAAGATTAACGCAAGGACTCCCATCTTTTGTATGGTCCACCACGAAAAAGTATGAAATGAAATCTCAAAAGCTCCAATAGTTCAGAAAAATGCAACAGCTTGTGACAACCAGATTAAACTTCCAGCGTTGATTTTGAAGACCATACCTCTTGTGGAAGGCAACCCAGCTCTGCCAAAAAGACATCACATACTTGCTTGTAGCTGGAAACAGGGCACTTGTCCAGCATTGATTTGCGCATTGTTTTCACATACTCCTCCGGCACCAAGTAGTCCTACTCAAAATAAACAAAAAAGGTAATAAAAAAAAGAAATACTGAGTGACTTCCAGCACAATTTGTGAGGGAAAAAAAAGCAACAGACACACAGATTTGCTGAAATCTGTCTTCATATGTACAGAACATTTCTCCATAGTTTACAAAATGAATCAACCTGAAGATAATCAAGAGATGATCCCAATATGACCCCAGTAGACATTTGGATGTAAACAACATATCAAAGCAAACAGGCAACCCTAAAGAACACATAGAGAGGGGAAGAAAAAAAACTGAGAAGTGAAGAAACAGCAACCGTAGTGACACACATGTTGAGAGATCTTCAACAGCAATAATGTAGTGACCATCTCTACCATAAGATCCTCACTTACTTCTTCATCAGCTCCCCACAGTGGGCAGCAGGACCTTGATATCAAACCATGAACCAACAAGAACTGAAATTCTTCCACAATTCTGAAACCCTAAGGAGGCGTACCAGTTGACCTATATGCTGGCCAAGCTTGATGTAAATCCCACCATTCTTGAAGCAGAGATCTTGCAATCTGTTGGCAGAACGCAGGTGCACCTCATGCCTTGCCACATCTCGTTCAGCACCTTCTGCTATACCATACAAGGAATACACATAGTCTGCAAGACCTCCCCACAAACAGAGTGCATGCAACACAAAAGGGGTTTATTGAATTTCTGTGCCATTTTATGGCTTCATGCATTGGCGTCATCAGAATCACACTAGAGAGTGCATGCAGGACCAGAAGCTCAAATCCACAGGGACGAAAAAAAACACCAAACCCTAAGAAGCTGAAATCCACTCCCAAGGACACAAAACCCTAATGTATGGAACTAGAGTGTATGCAGGACCAGAAGCTCAAATCCACATTAGGGACAAAAAAACACCAAACCCTGAGCAGCTGAAATCCATTCCCAAGGACAAACCCTAATGTATGGAACTAGAGTGCATGCAGGACCAGAAGTTCAAATCCACAGGGACAAAAAAATACCAAAACATGAGAAGCTGAAATCCAGTCCCAAGGACACAAAACCCTAATGTATGGAAGTAGAGTGCATGCAGCACCAGAACTCAAATCGACAGGGAAAAAAAAAACACCAAACCAAGAGAAGCAGAAATCCAGTCCCGAGGACACAAAACCCTAATGTATGGAACATGAGTGCATGCAGGACCAGAAGCTGAAATCCACAATAGGGACAAAAAAACACCAAGCCATCAGTAGCTGGAAATCCATTCACAGGGACACGAAACCCTAATGTATGGAAAAAGAAAGAAAATTCAGACCTGCAGTGATTGCAGTGGCGGTAACCACATCGCGAGCCAGTCGCAGAGGAACATCGTAAAGCAACTTCGCCCTACGAGTGGGGTGATCGGCATCTGCAATCCAGGATGCCACACCCGCCAAACCAACTGTAGTCACAGTTATTACAGCACTGCGTCGCCATCGCCCCTTCCTAGTCACACCACCATCTGCTGCCGCTGTAGCGTAACTTTCAGCCCTCCACCCAGCAGGGCAAAGAGGAGCAGAAGAAGAAGAAGAAGAAGGCTTTTGCAGTCCTCCTCCGGGACTCGCTGTTGTTCTTCGCGTCCACGGCCTCGTGCGCAGCAGCAAGGCCCCGAGATTGCGGCAACCTGCGCGCATGGCCATGTGCAGCGATTCTGCACAGGGCACACAAGAAACCCAACGATCTCCAAACCCTAATCTTGAAGAAGCCCAGCGATCTCCAAACCCTAATCCTGAACATGTTGGCCATTGTCTGAAGCAAATGCCTTTCTCGTCTTTGCGTGTGAACGTGGTCACCTTCTATTATTGTGGCCTTCTTTGGGATGAAACAAAACACATTAGAATGTTCCAGAACATTGACAAAATTTTGTTTATTATTTCTTATAATCATTACCTGTCGAAAATTCAAAGGGTTACTATTTTTTTTCTATATTTTATGAAACAACTTAATTAAAGTGGTTTTTTTAATATGTTATGAAATAATAAAATATTGAAAGAATGTTATATTAAAATTGAATATATATATATAGATATATAATTATTATTATTCTTATTATTTTCATAATCAATTCTAAAAACCTTATTTACATTTAAATAAATTATAAATTATACTTTGTAATGAATTAATTGCACCTTGTATTTTTTTTGCACACCATTTTGGAATCGATGGAAGTGACCTCCCCACCCCTCAAGGTGTTGGCATTCTAATTGTATATCATAATACCTTGGCAACTTTGACACATTTTTGTGATTAATTAAATGAATAAGAAATTTTCATTTCAAAAAAATAAAAAAATGACTGAAAATGAAATACTTCTAAAAAAATATTTTTAATATATTATAATTAGTGTTGAAGCTAACAAGGTACTATGATATTCATGAACATGAATCAAAATAAAAATAAAAATAAAAATATCATCACAACTAGTCTATTAATTGTGTAACTACTACCCATTATATCCAATCACAAAGAAAATGTTCAACAACATTTCCAACAACATTTTGATGTGCCTTGTGTGGGGACCCACATGGTTTTGCCACAAGGTTTGAGTGATTGATATTGCCACAATATTTAGGTCAAATTAATAGGATGTTGCCTTAATTCTATTAATCGGCTATCATGGCAACATAATATGTTTTCACTTGTGTATTTGGTTTATAGCCAGTTTTGGCTAAATTTTATTCTCGATGATCATAATTTTGGCTACATTACAAAATCAACCAAATAAAATAAAGTAAAATAAAACAACTCATAAGGGATAATCCCAAGCTCCAAACTTCAAAAACAAGGCTTCTAGACAAGTACTTTATTTTTCAAAGAAATTAATTAATGTTGAGACTATGGTGAACCTATAGTAACCAATCGATCAAAATTGCATTCCAATGATCCATGAAAACTCACTACATGAGAATGTTTTTTTTGTGGTCAATTTTGTGATGTAGCCAAAGTGGCGATTGTTCATATGAAGATTTACCCAAATTTGACAAAAATTTAAATATGAAAATATATATTTTTAAAAAAAATCTTCTTGTATTTTTGGCTGCCTACATGCATCATGTATAGAAATCCAGGGCTTTTTAAAAAACTATTGGTAGAATTCTGGCTATTGAAGATTTTTAAAAGCACTTGATTTTAGCACTTTGAATTTCTCTTTCTGGCTAAATAAAAATAGGAGCCTGCTACATGGCAATGTTAAACTCTACAATGTAATTAGATGTGCAAAGGGTTTTTTGTTTTTCCAATTTTGTGATGTAGCTGAAGTCGTGATCATCCATAAGATGGTTTAGCCAGATTTGGCTATAGACTAGATATGAAAGTAGAAAACAAAAAACCAGAATCCTTCTATATTCTTGGCTACCTACTGGAACTTATCATGAAAATCTGGCAATTTGGAAAAAAAAAAAAAAAAAATTAAAATCTGGCAAATTTGGGTAATTTCTTTTTCCATGAAAACTCCTTTGTAAATAGGTTGAAATCATATTTTTCAAGTCGAAATTTGACAAAATTTCACCCTAGAAAACAACATTGCCACAAATGTTCTTCGACCTAACAAATGCTCAGAATCCACATGCCCATTTTGCAAGTTATGGAAACCATTCCGTCAAGTAATGTGCCAGGTACAGGCCATTGTGCTCGTTTTGTTGCCCATCCAGAAATTATGGTCGCCCTACTATATACCTGCCCAAATTCCTCATAAGCACTCTACAAGGCAGAATGGTCTGAACCCAGCAAGTTCCATAATACATTATGTCTCCCCTCACTTCTGGCGACTCAAAACCCTCCAAAATCACTTAATTTTCGAATTTTTTATTTTTAATTTCGCTTTATGGCGAAATCTCGCCAATTAAAATAAACTCTAGATGAAACCCCACCCCCCCCCAATCCCCCAAATCATGATGCCAAAAATTGTCAATTATCTTAAAACTCCCACTTAGCACACTACAATTAGCCCACTACCCACTTAGCTTACTACATATTAGCCCACTACCCACTTAGTGCACTACATATTACCCAGCTACCCACTTAGCACACTACATATTGGCCAACTACTCACTTAGCACACTACATATTAGCCCACTACCCACTTAGTACACTCCATATTAGCCCACTACCCACTTAGTACACTCCATTTAGCCCACTACCCACTTAGTACACTCCATTTAGCCCACTACCCACTTAGTACACTCCATTTAGCCCACTACCCACTTAGTACACTCCATTTAGCCCAATACCCACTTAGTACACTCCATTTAGCCCACTACCCACTTAGTACACTCCATTTAGCCCACTACCCACTTAGTACTCTAAGTATTAGCCCACCACCCACTTAGCCCACTACTAATCTGTTCACAAGGTTTTTAGGGCAGAGAAACCCTCACTTCTCTCTCTCGCTCTATTCTACCATCGCTCCATCATCGCTCCACTGCGGAGCAGATTTGGAACCAAGTTTCAGCAATTTCTCCAGGTGGGTCTGCTCTCTTTTCTTGGTCTTGCTTGATTCACTCTCCTTCCTGCATGCACTATGTTTATTTTATTTCTTTTGAGGGTTTTTTTTCTCACTCATTCAATGTTGGGTTGTTGTTTTTTTTCTTTGTGGGTGTGTGTGTTTTTTTTTTGCATTTTCATTTGCATTTGCGATTGTGTGTTGTATTATTTTATGATTTGGCATTTTTCTCTAGTGTCCGCGGTGTTTGAAAAATGTTGGAATTTTTTTTTTAATTCAGTACCTAGTTGGTGTCTTTTGTGTATGATCTTTGGAGAGTTTTTTTTGCTTTTTTTGTAGGGGGGACGGGGGTTTAGGTCAGACTTTTGTTTCCATGTAAGTTGAAGGGGAGGGAGGGAGGAAGGGAGGGAGGGAGATGGGAGATCTCCCTCCCTTTGTGATAGATGTTGCTGCTGGGCTTTGCTGGCTGGCTGGCTACATTTACGGTTCTTTGTTCAGAAATTTGCAAAGAGAAATACACAGGGATGTCCTGATAGAGAGATGCACATGAGAGTGAATGATCTTTGGAGAGTAGTTTTTTTTTTTTTTGGTTTTTTTGTTCTAGGTCAGACTTTAGTTTCGATGTGTAAGTTGAAGATGGAGAGAGATGTGTAGACATCGGTTTGTGATAGCTGCTGCTGCTGCTTTGGTGGCTGGCTGGCGACATATTAGGGTTTATTGTTGAGAAAATTTGCAAAGAGATCTATACATAGCAATGTCCTTATAGAGAGATGCACATGAGAGTGAATGTGTTATTTTTCTCTTGTTGCTTGATGTGAGGCAAGATCTGACCTAATTAGTGCAAAGAGCTTTGATCTCTCTTCCCTCCTCTCTCTCTACCTGCTTTGGTTAAAGAGTATTCAAATCTTATGCCAACAATCAATCTAGTGCCATGTTTGCTTCCTTCCTTCCTTTTCCTGAATGTGGCAATGAGAGTCTTATGGGCTCAATGCTATATGGCAACTAAACTGCAAGCACAAAAGTTTCAGTCCCTCTCAAAGAGGTAGCTCAAAGTTAAAACCCATGTTGTGCTTACAGTGTGCAGATAGATGTCCATGACATCCCCTGCACACCCAATTGACATGCAGCATTCTTACTGTGAGCACATTGGACAAGGAACAAGTGGGTTGGAAATGCGGTGGCACAGCATATGGCTCAATGATTTCAGTATTATGGGCAAGCAGATGTTGCTCTGTTGTTGAAGAAAACTGTGAGCACAACGATGAGCTCAAGAGGGAATTGGAGGGTGAAGCAGCCAAATGGGCATGTCGCAGGTCAAAGCCGAGTTCTACCACCCATGGTGCCTTTAGCTTCTCTACTGGCTTATGAGCTGAAGAATGATGTAGAGGAAAACCCTATTTTGCGTTGTGGTCTTGCCCTCCAGCCCCGCAAAGGAGAAGATTTTGCCCTTATAAACACCAACTGTCAGAGACTGCAGGATGATGGTAGCTCAACTTTTGCAGTATTTGGGGTGAGTTTTTTTTTCTTTTCTGAAAGTCTCAGTTGTCTCCTGCACTTGTTGTGTCATCTAAGACAAAACAACAGAAGATTATGTTGTGGTCTGTCAGTCATGTTGCTGAACTAAAAATGAGATGAATGTTGTTTTTTTTTATGGACCAGATTTTTGATGGTCATAATGGCTCAGCAGCAGCCATTTATTCCAAGGAGAATCTACTGAACGATATCCTGAGTGCAATTCCCCCTCGCCTCAAAAGAGACGAATGGTTGGCAGCTCTACCACGAGCAATGGTTGCAGGATTTATGAAGACAGACAAGGAATTTCAGGCCAGAGGTAAATTTGGAGCACTCTAGTCTCTCTCGGATTGTGCTTTTATAGTTGGTCGCTCCCTCCCTCCATACTGGAGGATTTGCAGATTTTTCTTCCCAAGAGTCAGTAGACAATTTAGATGTGTTTTCTGTTTCCTGAGCATGAGGAAAAAAGATTTGTGTTGCATGCACCCTTTTGAAAGTTTTTGGTGTTGTTCTGGTGATGTTTTAAGTTTGAGACTTGTAGGGTTTTACTGCTTTTTCTTGTGAATAACTGACATACACAAGAGTTTTTTCATTTCCTTGCCAGAGCAAACATCAGGAACAACTGTCACGATCGTGGTGGTAGACGGATGGACCATAACTGTGGCATCTGTTGGAGACTCTCGATGTGTGCTTGATTCTCAAGAAGTCGTGTCAACATTGACTGTTGACCATAGACTGGATTCGAATGTGGAAGAGTACATGAACATGCACCACCTCTCTGTCCTGTATTGTTGTATTTGCTTGCTTCCTTTTTATTCCTATCAAAAACCCTTCCTTCCTTCTTGGCATTGCCTGAACTCAAACAAGTGAAACTACCACTTTCATATAATTCTGAGACATATGTAGATTTTGATCTGGAACTGGTTCTACAGGCCTACCTATCCCGTTCAGGTTCCATGACTCCCCATCTAAGGTAGTTCTTTTTAACTCTTCTTTGCAGGAGGGTCCGTGTAAAAGCAAGTGGTGGGGAGGTTGGCAGGCTGATCATCACAGGGGGTGCTGAGGTATGAAGCAAATTGTCAGTTGTTCTATTGTTCAAGAGAATTGTTTTTTTGTTCTTCGTTCAAGTTCTCACCTTTGGTGTGTTTTTCTTCTTCCACTAGTTGTTCTTCTGTAGTTATCTGGAATTCTTTCTTTGACTTTGAGAAGAAGTTTTGAATCTCTGTTTTGACTTTCCTGAGTAATCATGAGTATGAAGATTTCTCGATTCTCATGAGAGTGATTTATGTATACCTATTTTGTGCTTGAGTTTGCCATGTGGTATGCTTCCATGCTGATACCACAAAACCCTTAAAATGCTTGTGAAGTTCCAATTTGCCTAGCAATTTATGTAAAGAGCTTTCAGTCTGGATTTGCTGTTTTCTGGAATTCAATTTATGTTTACTGGCATACCTGACATGCATTTTGCTGGAGGGTGCAGATTGGGCCCTTGAGGGTATGGCCAGGTGGTCTCTGCCTTTCAAGATCCATTGGAGACATGGATGTTGGTGAATTCATTGTGCCTGTACCCCACGTGAAGCAGATCAAAGTGAGATGATCATGCTATCTCCTAGAAATTTCTTCCTGGTCTTTTCAATTGGGTGGCAGGCAATTCCAGACCAACAGAGTTTCTGTTTTGCAGTCAATGTGGCACTATGTCATTTATGAGAGATTTTTTTCAGAATGAGTTCTTTTGTTTTTCAGATTCAGTTACAGGGGTCTTCCAAAAGCCACGTGTTTTTCTCTTTGTTTTACATCAAACACTAGTGTCCATGTGCAATTCGTTCAAATGCAAAGTGTTTGGAGAAGAGAGTTGGACCTTGTGATCCTGCACTGAGCATGAACAAAGTCATATGACACATGCAGATTTGGTGTAGTACCTAGAGTGTAAGTACCATGAATGTGATGACAAGACTTGCGACTGCTCACAGTGTCTCTCCCTTCTTTTTTTTTGGCAGCTCTCAAATGCAGGAGGCAGGCTCATCATTGCCTCAGATGGTGTATGGGATGCTTTGAGCTCAGAAAAGGCTGCAATCTGCTGTCGGGGTTTGCAGCAACCAGAACTTGCTGCAAAGCACATAGTGAAGGTTGAGAAATACGCTTGAAGCACTCACTGAGTTACAAGGCTGTGTGGAAAGTTTTTGCAAGAGATACAATTGTGCCCATTGGGTGCAAAACATTTCAATTGTTTGATACTGAGATGCTCTGTGTTTGGGGTATGCAGGAGACATTAAGGACACGAGGTCTGAGGGATGACACCACATGTCTAGTTGTTGACTTGGTTCCCCCGAGCAACTCTCAACATGCTGCACCACCAGTGAAGAAGAAGAAGAGCAGTCTACAGAGAATACTGTTCTGGAGACGAAAAGGAACTCGCTTATCTGGTGCACTATCAGGGGTACCTGTGATGGAGCAGTTGTTTGAAGAAGGCTCTGCCATGCTGGCTGACAGGTTAGTAGTGATGCCCTGCTGGTTGATGCATAGAGCAAGAGCAAACAACTTCTGCTTTAACTTTTTGTCAATGCCCAATTGCTTGCTTGTCTATTGGAATCCATTAACATAAAACTCTTGAAAGGAAATTCTTGTGGATGAAGAGGATGACTGTTGGTGTATGTGAAATTGTTATCTTTGGGTTCCTCGAGATTGCAAAGTATATAATGTGCTCTGTTGTGTAGGACGTTACATCCTAGGCACAATGTCATGCAACTTCTGGGGGCAGATGTCCAATACCAACTGTCAATTTAGTAGTACAGAGAATTATTCAGATCTGAAAATGGTGAGAATCTGCATAGTATGTATTACTCCAGATGTACTGGATATGAGATATTCTGATATATCCATGAAAATGTGTGAAAGGTCAATAGTGCCCTTCTCTCTTTGTACTTATATACTTGAACTGCTTGCAGGTTGGGAACAGTGTCATATCCAGATGGCAGAAATGGTCTTTTCCTGTGTGCTATTTGTCACTGTGACATTGAGTCACATGATGGGATCTCTGTTCATGCTGGATCTTTCTTTGCTGCCAATGGTCCAAGGTCAATGGAAGGGCCTTTCCTGTGTGTGACATGCAAGTGGAAACAGGATGCCATGGAAGGCAAACAACCTCGTGGAGGGCCATCAGACTAGGCTAATATAATACACTTGTCAAAATTCTTTTCAACAACCAAAGACAAATGCTTTTTCCTACTCGCAGGGGATCTTCTGAAAGCTTGTCTTAGGAGATGCTGCAGGCTTGACAAAAGAGGATGCAGATGATGCTTTCTTTCTTGCTACATCAAAACTGTTGTGGATGTAATATGCCATTTTAAGTGTCCAAACTGCAACAACAGACAGATAGCCAGGCCTCAGATACAAACACAAGAAAGACCTTTTGGGTGTGGTTCAAATTGCTGATTCTCATTGCTACTGGCATGTGAAAGCTGTGTGAGTGTAGAAACGTCTTGTTAGACCAAGGCTTAAAAAATTTGCCATGGCAGGTAATTATCAGTCCCAGCTTTGCCCTTTTGGTGGGTGGGTTTTAGGAGCGATTGTTTTTGCAAGCAGTGATGAATCATAATGTCAGCCATCATTGTTCCTGGTTGAAGTTTTGGATGATGCCTAGAGAGATCCCAAAATGTCTTGGTTGGGTTTCTTGGAAGATGCAATTGGAACATAAGTTTATTGTATGCTGCTGCTCATTGGTAATTGGACGTCTCTCATTTTATAGTTGTTATGGTACTTTGGTTTTCCAATTATATTTGTTATAGTGAACACTAGAAAACATGGAGTTCTAAACACTCCTTGCTGCTGGAGGTTCTTGCTCAATTTCGTGGCTGTATGATTGGACAGTTGCAAACTACATTCAGCCCATTTGACTGTTGCAGGTTTGAACTTGCCATAAGGGGACAGAACCAATACGGGAGGTGCTGCTTGTTTTCAGAGAGTAGGGGACATGGTCTTTAAGGAACTTTGTAGATTCTTTAAGAAATGTAGTTGAGAGAATAAACCTGTCTGTCTTGTAAACTTTTCTTTTCCAGTCTATTTGGTTGTGACAAAATGTTGAAGTTTATGTTTGCTACTTTAGAGTGTTAATCAAGAGAGTGGTCCTTCACCTAGTAGGACTACGAGTTCTATTTCTCCAAACCCTAAACCCTAAACCCTGTGCTAAAGACACTTTGTAAACTTGGAGGGATTGCTCCCTTCTTTGGGTTTCAGCTTTCTGTGGCTTTTCATTGATGTTTTTGCTTGTGTTGGTCAGTTTTTAGCAGGTGTGAAAATTGTGTTACACTCGGCAGGGATTAGCAATGGATTTGGTTTTAACAAAATTGTCATGCACTCCATGTTGGTGCCTACAACCATTGATGTTAACACAGAAATTAAACATAAAACTTAATAAATCTAGTGCATCCTATCTAAATTGACCTCTATTTGGGGTTAATGTCATAAAATAAACACATTGATTTTAAGGTGAAAAGATTAGCAGGTTAAGTGTAAATGAACATTTCATTGTTAGTTGCCTAGTTGTGTTCCCTCAGATCCTTGGCCAATTGAATGTCCCATCGGAAAAAAAACTTAAGCATTTTTTATCATCTAATTACAAGAATAAAGTCTTAGACTTGTTTGGTATATTGAGTAGAAAACCATTTGCCAACCAATACTTCATGAATTGCAATGATAGTGTAAACCCCATATGTCAATCTTGTGAACATTGATCACAAATTGACATGGTGGCTTGCTCACACAACATACAACGAAATCTAGTTGGAACAATTGTCAAAAAAGGGTCAAATTTGACCATCCACATGAAAAAGATGACATGGCACACATTTATGCACATAGTCCTTTCATGTTTGACTGTCTAAATCCTACAACAATAATATTCTAGATGATAACACCTTCCCTACTTGCAAAATGATATTCAAATCCAAAGTAGTCATTGCAATTTTTTGTAGGTACACAAAACCTTTTGGTTTGAACTTACAAATAACCACTTTCATCAATTACGGCATACTAAAAATATCTTGATGTTAAGCAAATTCCAAATTTTGCATAGCCATAGGCATCACATGTCTAAATAAAACTATTTTTTTCTCACATGCTTAAATCCACATTGTAAGATCATCTAAATTGATTATTGGCACAACATCACATTGAATTAAATCTAGTAGTTTAAAGTCATGATTGAACAATAGAAAATACAATGAAAATGATACAAAGGAAGCCTACCAACTGAATGTATATCCCATGGCCAACCATGGTAACTAAAAGTCCCAATCTTTAGTTTGGCATTTTTGGAGTCATACTTACATAATTTTCATTTCACCATTTTCACCATTCGTTCAATTAACCCATCTGCTTTAAGATGATCTCATGAAATAGTCCAATGATCTATCAATACCTTTTCACACAACTTTTGGAATTCCCTATGAAGTTTTGTATTTTGGTCAATGAAAACCTTGATTAGAGCACCAAATCTACTAAGACATCCTATCCAAAAATGCATATGTTGTTCCTTCACTATTGCAATCTAGCAATGGCACCAATTCTAACCATTTGGAAAAATGTTCAACCATAACCAAAACATATCAATTATATCAAGGTTCCAAACTTAGCGAGTTTGTAAAATCTAGACTCCACTAATAACCTAACCCCATAAGTAATAAAGATTGTAGACGAAGTGTAAGTGCATTGAATGATGCACAAACTCAATCACACATCATACATTGAGAAATAAATTGTTGAACCTTCACCACTATTATTATATTCAGAGCAAATTATATGTTTGTTGTTGAATCCCAAAATGACCCAACTATTCATGAACATTTGGTACAAGACCTCGCATTGTTGTAAACGAAATACTACCCATATTTGTCCATCTACACGATTTTGCTCCTAGGGTGTAATTAAATTTGACCAAAATTTCACCTACTTGCAAATATGTAATAATTAAAAAGGTTTAATAATGTTACAAAACCTTTTGATGAATCTCTAATAATAGTTACACAAGCCAAAGAAAGTTTGTAATTGGTTGACATATGTTGGTTGGGGAACTTATGAAATGGTCTCAACCTTGGCCTTTTGAACCCCAATCCACATAGATAAATCATATGACCTAGACACTCCACTTGAAATGACATTTGTGTGGGTGAAACTTAAGGTTATGATCCTTAACTTATTTTCCAAACACCTCCTGTAAATGATGCATGTGATCGCTGGATGTTAAATTGAAAACAATGATGCCATCAGTGTAATATTTGGTGAAATTGAAAATTTTCAACACCTAATCCATGACCCTTTGAAATTTGTAGGGGTGTTTTTGAAACCAAATCATAAAAACCGTCATTAGTATGAATAATCTTCCCCATGAAAATTAATTTTTCAAAATGTCATCTTGACCTTGTCACCTTCTTTCAATGGTAACTGATGGCAACCAAATGGTAGGTTCAAAATAGTGAAAACCTTGGCCTATCCAAGGACATCAAAAATTTCCTTTGATAAAAACATGGCATATTTGTTGGAATGAGTTTGTTTATTCACCAAATGATAATCCCCACACATGTAACATTTAGTCCAGTTATCAAATATATTTTTCTTGGTTGACATCATTGTTGTTAAAACATATTCACCCCTAAACAATTCTACCAAACCAACATCCAACAACTCTATTGTTCAGGCTTGAACCAAGGCCCTTTCCACCTCATTAAGTCTACAAGGTTGCCTAAAAATTAGGTTATCCTCTAATATTATTCAAACCTCTTGTCCTTTCAATTGGCCTAGATCCTTCAAACTGAAAGCAAAACATCCAATATAACTTTATAATAGTTGTTGTATTTCATGCACCTCAATTCTTATAATCGTTGGGCCAATATCTAATTTCCAAGCCTCTACAATCACATGCATTTTGGGTTGGGGTGACAAATTATCTTGAATCTTCAAGGTTGAAGGCATTTCCTATGATTATTATGCAAAATATGGGAAGGTGCCAAAATGTCTTGATGCCTCCCACGTTGGTACCACATCACCAATTCTTTTACCAACACCTAAAAGTCCTTTTTGGCTTCCTAAATGATCCCAAATTGCCAAAAGTGGTACCCCCCTACACCCACATAAATGTCCCAAATGTGGGTGCAATAAAAGAAACAAGAGGGTGGTTGGGTGGGGAATAATGGGCAAAACATATTTATTTTACTAAACATAAATTGAATATCCATGTGAAGTAGTTAAGGTCCATGACCTACCCCAAAATCCACCTATGAGCTCCTTTTGAAAGATTGGGCACAACAATGGCGTTGATGTGAAAACTCATGACCCATTCCCTCTCCACTACATCAGGTTCTTCCATGTGTGAAAACTTCGAGTCCCAAATCATCTTAGGTCTTCCATACTAGAATGGATGAGAATGTGGGAAATTCAAAAGAGTTGATAATGCAAGTGGAAGCCCAACCCTATTGACTATAATTAAAGGTGATTGATCATCATGATGGGTACATGAATGACAACCCCGATCCAATATGTCATCCACCAAACATGTGGGTAACTTCAAAATGAGTCGATATGCATTTTAAATCACATATGGTAATGCTAGGTTAATTCACATCCATTGAAATCAATGGGAATGTGAACCAATTGATGCAACATCTACCTACACTAGCTTCCCAATCCAAGTTCAAATCTAATGCCATCCTACCAAATTAGTTGGTTGAGAATTCCTTGATGGTGAACCATTTTTTAACATGTATGCACACATGTGCATTTGTGTGATTTGTAAATACTGCAACACACAAATCAACTCCCATAAAAGTCTTGATTTAAGGTCTAAAAGGCCCTGAGCTATGTCAATTTGTGAAAAACCTGAACACAACCATCCTAAAATGACCAAATTTAATGGCCCAATCTTGTCCAACATCACATGTGCCCCTAGCAATGTGATGTTGTTCAGTAAGGAACATTGGTAAACTTGAACCGTTGACATGGGCAACAAATTACAACAAACATGTTGTTTTTGTAACATCATAATGCGGCACATGGAGGCTTGCTAAGCTTGTGATTCCTTTTCCACATAATGATATCATCGTATTTTGAAAACCAAAATTAAGAATTACAATAAATCCTAAACTAACCCTCCAAAAATTTCCAACAACATATCCCATCAATGGGAATATTCCATTAGATAATCATGGTGTCCAATGGTCTAAAACCTAGTGGTCTCGATCTTGGGTCCATGGATAATTGTGAGTTTGGTGACAACAAAATGTGCCAAGTATGATGGATGAAGTGGCTAGCTAATGCCCGTAACTTTTACAAAATCCCTTTTAGTGGTATGGGATCAAATGACAAGGCCTGAATGAATGGCCTTCCATTAACATTTGAAATTTCCAACTCAATATTAGAGGACTCTCATGATCATGGATGTTGCCCTCCAATAAATCAAAAACCTTGAAAAAACCTTGAAAATTTAGTCAACAAGTTGATTTACTAGATTTTCCTACTTGCCTTGCAATAAATGTAAATAATAGAAAATCCTTACGATTATTTCATGTCTATCATCTTGGTTGGTAATGAATAATTTCCTCCCAAAAGTCCAAGGTAACCCCAAGGGGTACATAACTACCCCTCAAATCAATATATCATATGATGTAACATGTGTAACCACCACCAGGGCCCACACTATGGTGTAATCCATTAGTTTGGTGGGATTAACCTAGATGACAACATCATGTTTAGTTAATCCATTAACCTTATTTGACCCATCCATTGATGTCAATATATGGTATGAACATGGCTCAAAATCAACATCAATCAAACCTATACAATTAACCTAGGGTTAGTTTTGCCTTAACCTAGGTGTTAGTCTAATTATAAGGGCAACTTGGTAAAAGTTTTCACTAGTAGTTTTTCTTATTATCTTCCTTAGGAAGTGATGCCTATTAGTTAGCTAGGATATAGGTTGGTAGGTAGAAATATCAAACAACACTTGAAACATGACGAGTTGGTAAGTCATCTACCTAGGAGGTAGGAGTAATTTTAGGAGGTATCTATTATAACTAGATTAATGGGAATTTTTTTTGGGTGACCTTTGAAGGACTACCAATTAAGGGTCAAGTGACATTTGGGGGAGGGGAATAAGGCAGCCCTTACTTTTCTATGGAGAATCTTCTTTTTGGGTATTCTTTTTTTGAGGGTCTACAGGGGGTTCTAGTTCTCTTCTCTTCTTCCTTCTTTTCTTTTTAACCTTCCGTATTTTTATTTATTTATTCTTTCAACCTTATTTTCTCTTTGATTTTGTACTCTTTTGGCGACTATTACTACTTTCCCAAGGTGGCAAACACTTTCGTCTACCCACCTTTTTTTTTTCCTCCTTTTTTTCCATTTTTTTCCCTCTTTAGTCAATTTAGTTTTTTATAATTTTTATTTAATTTCCACGTGTTGATGGAGAACAAGGGGGAGAAAATGGCAATAAAAAAGTTTATATATTTTGGAACTTTTTAGTGTAATTTTTTTTGTTTTTCAACTTTGTTAAGATGTTAGTAATAAGGGGACAAGTGGTAGGAGCATAGTGTAGATGATAAGGAAGGTCCAAGGAGAGTATAATAAAACTAAGATACTAGGTTTTGAGGTTTTTAACCCTTTGGGAAGCATGATACATTTTGTTGCCCTATGGCAATAACTCTAGTACATGGCATAATTATCATCATGTCATTAAGTACTATACTTTCTAATTTTTGGTGTTATCACCTTATTTCCCTAATTATTATGTTGTATTTCATTACATATCACCAAGGGGTAAGTCTAGTGGTGATAAGGTAGAACACTATTTAGTGGACGAATATTATTTATTTTATATAAAGTTTTATCATTTTTATGTGAATAGTTGAACTCAAGTAAATAAGGAAAGTAATTAGGTGTTTAAAAGCAATGAACCTACCTTCCTCAATATTAACGTCACTTTGGAAGTAATTACTAGGGCCTAAGAAAACATTTATTTACATGTACCTTCTACTATTGTTTGGGTTGACATTAAAGGTTGATCATTTAAATCCAACAAAATCTTTTGGGTTTGATAATGTTGTCCCAATACACCAAGTTCAATTGAAAAACTTCGTCCTCATTATGTACCATATATTGACCACATTGAAAAGAATGCATGCCCAACCAATGGGTGGTCATGTTAAGAGCTTTTGGAATTTGGTTGCTACAACATGCCAAGCTGGCACCTCCCCAACAAATGGTCGGTTAATTATAAGATGTTATTATTGGTCCTAACTCATCAATTGGTGTAGCTAACATCCTTATGATGTTCCCATCTTCACATAATGTGGCCATTAAATAAAACATTGTCATTGTAGTTGAAAATTGGGAATGGCCAAAATTGTGGTGGAAAACAATGGTGTTCGACATATTGTTGTTGATACCCCCAACAAATTAATCGATGCCCTTGTTGCAAAGGTTGAATGAGGCATCTTCCTAATTGTAATTAGTACACCACCAAAAACAAACTTTCCCATAGGGTTAGGAACTATGAGTCAAAGCATGGTTGGGGTACCCAAAAGGACTATTTCATTTTATATTCACTTGACCCCCTCACTTAAATATGTTGTTGAAACTTAATGACACATTCATATTGAAATTTTGATTTTATTCATAGATAGATACATTATTAAGGTACAATTTTATGCATAGAATGTCAAGATTGAACAAGTTTAAGGATTCCTACCAAGTCCTTGAAAAAAATCCAGGATTTTGTCTCATGAGAAAAATAAATTCAAGGACTCATAAGGAATGTCTAAAAAAAAATTTTGTCCCAAATTTTTTACCACAAGCACCTTATGTGTTAATGTATATAAAATGCATGAATGTGACAAGAACCAAATGCCCTATTGCAATGTAAAAAGTTTCAAAAAGTCAAAATTTTGGGAATTTTGGGCCATTGATAAAACATGGCCCACATTGGATAAATTTTATTATTTTCATTTTCATAAGTGAAAATAGTAGATACTTTAGATGGTCATATTAGATTTGGAACAAAATTATTTCATTTGAGATGAGAAAAAAAGGTGAAATGTAAGATAGGTCATGGGACAAATGAAAAAAAAGGTGAATTTGGGAGTCCTCGGAGTGGATTCCCAAGACTTTAAAGGGGTACCCTAATCATGTTTGGACCCCTATGTCAATTAACACATATTATTGTGGTAAATGAATTTGGTGTTCAACCTCCCCATGTTGGGGATCCAATTGTACATTCATTAGTGTTTCATGGTTATAACATGCGGTCACTTGCCTTCATATCAATGTTGCTATTGAAACCCTAACTAAATTTCCATCTCTAGTTGCCTTTGAAACATGATTTTTAGGAATATTCAACATGTCATTATTTGGAACTAATGACCCAAAAATTTTAGCCCCACAAAATAACATGGTTTGAACTAACAATTCTTGAATTCCTATTTGGGCCCCTTGAAATTTTATGGTATGGCTTTGATTGGTTGAACAAATAATTGTTAGGCTAAAAGCATGCCAAGGATGTCTTTAAGTTATCCTTGTTGAACCCGAAGGTTACAACCTTCTCCTTAATCACGTTGAATTCAATGCATTCAAAAACTTGGAACATTCATACCAAGGTCAATTATGTTGGTTGATTCAACATGATATCTTACACATGTGACTTGAAATCCTTGTCCAAAATGCTATACCAAAATTGGACTACCTAGGCTTTTGTGACCCTTTACATCACATTGATCAATCTTCACATTTGGGCATATGCATCTTGCAAATTTTCATGGGGTCTATGCTAAAACTCCTACAAAATGCAAAATTTCTTGATCATGACTCCTTGATGGTTGGTTTGTAACTCCCTAAAAAACTCAATGACAAGGTTGAAGTTGAGCAAAACTTGAAGCCCATTTGTGGAAAGAGTAATAATAATGGCAATCAAGGTTATCAAAACCAACATGACACAACCATTTTGCATTCAGCATCACGTCAACATCCATTTTATCGCATTGGTTCCATATGTCAAGATTGACACAAGAAGAAAATTCTTTTACTCGGGTTACCCCCATTAAATATGGCGGTCGAAAATTTTTAGTTACCAATCCTATGGTGATCAAAATTTTCCATTACAAATCTATCAATGACTAAAAGCTTTTCGTCACCAATCTTGTAGCGACCAAAAGCTTTCCATTTAAATTATCTTACATATGTTAAAATATGTTACATTAAGTTAAAATGTAAGATTATTTATAATAAATTAGGTTATTTAAGATAAATTATATAGGCTACTTAGGGTGAACTAGTTTTGAGTGGGTTAAATTAGGATTGGATTAAGTTAAAATAAATTAATTTAAATTAAACTAAGTTAGTTTAATTCATACTAAACTAGGTTTAAATATATTAAAATAAGAATTACTTGAATTAGATTAAATTAAGGTAAATTAAGCTAAGTTAAGTTTCTAATACAAATTTGACCATGTTGACATGTATTTTATTTTATTTTTAAAAAATTGCTGAAACAAGTTTAACTAATTACTTTAATATGGTTACATTAGTCGTGTAGTCATATTTGTAGTCGCAAATTCATAATTATGACTATAGTCATCAAAATGACTATGATTCAAATCCACTTACAACTACATGACTATTTTGGGCAATAGTTGCAACATGTTTTAATCATAGAAACCATATTTTGGCATAGTGAATTTTTTTTCCCAACACCCTTCCCCTTGTTCGCTAATGTCCAAATGTCCTTAAATGTTTCTAAATGTGGTTTTGATAGGTTTAAAGCAAGCAATGTTAAAAGGTTAGAGTGTGTGGCTAGTGTATGATGGCAAAGTGATCAAATCCAACCCCACCCCCAAGCTTTGTGCACAACATCAATTATAATATGTGAATTGTGGCCATTTAAAACTAGCAAATGTTAATTGTGCTACAAAGATTTTTGTCATGTGCTTGAATAGATGTTATGAAATGCAAAACCCACTTGTCAAAAAGAATGGTAGTCATGTTTTGGTTACATAGCCATCATTGCATCGAATTCAAACCTTTCAATGAAGTTTTAACAAAATTGTTTACCTTGAAAAATATAAAAATTTGGAAATGACTTGTTTGTTATGTTGATGCAAGACAACATGAACATCCATTTTCTTTCTTCTAGTGTAATCGAATGCACAAATTTGGAGCTAGTTCAAGTTAGAACAAACGTGCCTCCATTTTGATCTACATGAGCACATGATTCATCATAGTTCTAGATTTGCACTGGTTTGTAATGGTGTGCATTGTATATTTTTATTAAGTTGGCATAAAAGGATGCAACATTTGTTGGATAGAGGCCTTTTGGGCATTCAACCTTTAAGCCTTGGGCAACCTTCAATGATAGGTCAAAATGACACCTTTTAAACCACCTAAGCCACCCCCATCTTGGAATCCCATGTTAAAACAACGTGTTTCTTTCTTGTGTAATCTTTGTACTACTTTTAATCTAGGTTGTGTAAGTGTAAGTGGATGCCTAATCACTTGTATCTTCATCACAAAAAGGATCAATTTCTCTTCTTTTATTTTGTGTAACATTCTTGTTTTTCTTGTTTTTCTAAATTGCATAAGTCCATATAGATGGTTGTGTAATGATGTGGCAAGCACATTCAACATTTGGCTAGTAATGTGGCTTGTAACTAGCTTTGATAACTTTAATTGCTACTTTCAAGCTAACATCATTTGAATTGCCATTTTTTTTCATCACCTTTTTTTTTCTCTCTCAAGTCGACTTGCAAGTTTGCTTGCTGCTATGTTCCTTGACCCATGAGGTGTTTATCACAAGGCATCAATCCTCTATGTACGTGTTGGTTAATTTGAAGCAAGCTCAACATTCTCATCACCTTGTTAGCTATAGTTTGAAACTTCAATGTTGCACCAAAAACCACTATTGTTATTTTGGTTTAAAGCTTGAATCAATCAACCCCTAGTAGAACAAATGCACATAGGATTTTTTCATAAAATTTACACACTATATCGACTATTTGCTTGGCTTGATCATAATTGACTACAAGTTGTTTATTGTTTAATTTTTAGATCCAAGCGTTAAAACCCAAGTAACATCAAGTGCAAAATCACAATTGGAAACAATGATTATTCTTATTATGCACACTCATATTTTAAACCTTTGTCCTTGCCTAAATTAAAATTTGAATATTTGTTATTTTAATCACACAACATTCCGTTCAAATTTGTAATTGAAACGTTTGATTCTTGCACACAAGGTAATTCATGATCACAAAAATCTTTATATGTTGCAATAGTCACATAAAACTTGCACATGCGTACACAAACTTGTTTATTTGTGTTTACAAAATGGACAATTTTCTTCACATTCCATGCGTGATACTTGGTTGATTTATTTTTACAATAAATTCATACTATGAACAATGTTTGACTCAATTATAATTGCATTGTGAATGATATTATGTCGCAATGTTGCCATTAAACAATTGCCAAATTGCAACATAAATGTTTGCTTTGCATTTCAATGTGGATAAAAATGATGACTTAATGAAGGCATTCAAAATTTTAAATGAGCCCCATAAATTGAAAATAAATGGTCTACATTAATCCATTTTCAAATAATTTTAATATATGATTAATTAAAGTTCAATTAGTTGTAATTTTAAGCACAATAATTATAAGCGATAAAAAAGGGGCACTGCCCATTTAGTGTGTAGTTACCTTAGTTCCTTATAACATTAGGTGAAACTATTAACAAAGTGTGTTTTGAAAGCCTTAATTCCAATTTTTTCAATTATCATAAATGCCTATAGGTTTTTGTGTTGAATCATGATACAAAAGCTTATTATACTAGCAAATGATAATCTAAATCCTACATTTGCATCATATTTTTGACCCTTGCCCTCTATACTCAAAGGTAAAACATAGGGATACGATTTTCAATGCATATAAAGGGCACATTATTAAGTGGAATTTGTCTTCTATGAGTGGTAAGGCATTTCAAAAAGCGAAAAACTTGCCCTACCACTCAAATGTTTTTTCCCATGATACTTGGTAGGTATCCCAAATTTTTTAAAAATAAAAATTCAATCAATTCTTTATGCAAGGTAATGCTCTATGTTCCCAAAATAGGGGCTTGCCTTAAATGTAACTAAAGGGCGTTTATTTTGGGAACAACTTGCTTTAAAGGTGTTAGCCTACAAATTATGCCCCCATCAACATCGACACATCCATGGTTTGTCCTTTGGATTACAATAGTTATAAGTCACAACTTGTGTAACCAATTAGAAAAAAAAACATTATCTTGAATATATTAAATATATGGTAATATATTTTGATTCATATTATTGTAGCACCTTGGTGGATTCAACACATGAATGTTAAATAATTAATTTAACCTTAGTTTCTTGGTTTGATGCATGATTTTTTAATTTTGAAAATTTGGACAACAAAAAACAAATTTATTTTAAGATACCTTTGTTTCAAACAACTTTTAAAAAAGGACATGGTCTGTTGTTCATAAGGTCTTTGCAACTTGAATGGTGACGACAATGCTCGTGGTAGCTCGGCTGTTAAAACTGCCATTGTTTTTCAGTGTTTAGTAGTTAGTGCCATGTAAAAAGAGGAGAGAGAAAGTTAAACAAAAAAGGACAAAAAAGAAATAATTATAATAGGGGCATTTAAAAAGAAAGAAAGAAGGGTTCTAGGACCCATGTTTGATTTTAATTTTCATTAGAAACAGATTAATTGTAAATTTAGTTGTGATTCCAATAGGATTGGTTGTAAATCTAGTTTTTTGATTTTGGGGGCACAATGGGACATATGAAAACAATCACTTTTTAGGACAAAGGAGGAGGATGATGATGACAACAACACCAACATCAACAAGCAACCAAACAATGAAGTTCAAAAGGCCAAGGGAAGGTTTAGGATTGTCAAGTTGAAATAGGCAGTCACTCGTCACTAGTGTTCTTGTTAGACATCCAATCCATCTAATCTAAACCTACATGACCATCTTGACCCAATACCTTCCTTTACTCCCAACTTGCCTACATCAATTGGGCTTGGGTTTCGGCATTAGATGTCCTTGGGTCATTCCATCTTGGCTTTTGTCATCCTCAATTATACAATTGCATCCTTACTACTCTTTGGAATGATGTACAAGTGGCATTTTGTTTTCCACTAGATAAGCTAACACAAGACCCCTATGATGTGGTTGTTTGACATTTGTTCCTTTTGTTATCCCAATGGTGTTTTGCTCTACCCCCTTGTGGAAAGGCAACATGGCATAAGGAAATGCGAATTTGACTCAAGCGTTTTCTAGTAGGTGATTAAGAAAACCTACACAAGGAATTTTTTTTATGGGCTCAAGTTTAGATAATCACAAGTTTGAACTCAATGCCTTTTCCCCAACATGATCTTCCAACTCATAAATACATTTTCCATTGTTTAGTCCTTGAATGTGTAGGGGAATACTTTCGAGCAATTCGTGCTCTAGCACCATTATCTCTTACACCCACATTCTTTGACACCACCTTGACATTTTTTGCTTTACATCCTTAATTAAATGGTTCCTCACATGTTTTTTAGAAAATTACGAACTAGACTAGGACCTTGAACTTTCATTTGACTCCTTCAAGTTGGCATTCCAACACATGGTGCATTTTTGTAAGCAACCTTTCTGCCTAATGATTTTTGAACACCTTTGAGATTATTTCACCTAAAAGATTTTGCAAATGGATTCCCATAGTTGTTTCAACTTTGTTCCCATATCGCGCAAGGCCACATCCCACATTGAATTGCACATATCCTTGGAGTTGCACATATTTTTGGAGTGGATCGTCTCTTAGTCATGACCAAGCCTTTAAGTGGAGTTTGTCCCATTGCGGCATGGCAAACATTGTATTGATCCACAAGTCACATTTTATGCTTTCAATTTCATGATTTTGCAACATAATTTTCCCCACACTAATTTGGAGTTGCAACCAAGGGTGGATGTGAAGTTGTAATCCATGGTATCAGGTGCATTTTTGACCTTCACCTTGATTTGGTGGTTCTTTAACTTGGACGTGACGAATGCCTTCAAATCGATGTTAAGAGGAATCATATTTTAAGAACTTCATGCAACAGGTGGGGACATCATACAATTCATCCCATTTGTTTGTGCATTTTATGCATTTGAGTCTCCCTTGTTTTATAGTCATTGTAATTGTAAAGGTGAGGTCACGATCATCCCATCTCCCATGGGAACTCGTCTAGGTGATCCCTTGGGAGGGACACTATTTGTTTTACATTCTATAGTTAGTCATTTATCTTCTTGTTTATTACCATCTATTGTAGATGACATTCACATCATAGGCGCCCTCTCAATTGTATCATCTACATATGAACATTCCAAATTGAACTCCACATGATAGGTTTTTTTTTATCTAACTTAAAAAATGTGCAGCATGGTCCCCCTTTAATCTGTCGCCTAACTTTGACACCCCATCCTTGTTTAATGCCCCATCAAAGGAATTTGGGTTTTGGGGGTTCCATTGGATACTTCATCCTTCACATCATCTTTCATCAAAGATGTTTCATTGTAGGATGTTCAACATGTTGATCTTCTCCCTAGAATGGACGATGTTTAGGTAGCCTTTGGAATTTTAATTCATTGTTTCATGCAACAACCATCACATCTATTACAATGCACACCTCCATTTTCCACCTTCATAGAATCCCTTGTTTATTTTGATTCCTCCCTCCTTCAAGTGTTTGGGTGCCTTTTGGGTCTAGGATTTTTTGATAGCCAAGAAGGACCTTTAGTTCATAAACAAACCTTTCTCCGAATAGCTTTTGGTGGCATCGACTTCATATCGATAACCACCATCATCCCAATGTCCTATTTAAGGAGTTGGGCTGTCTACACCGTCATACCCTTTCTAACATGTTCTTTGACAAAATATTTGAAACCTGTTGTGTTTGAATTTTATCATGTTTTAACCTCATGGTAGGCATTTGGTTTATAATTCGACCAACCTTCTTAGCCTTTCGATTATCTTCCCCATCCTTTTCCATAACATTCCAAACACGACTTGGATTACCACATCATTCAATTATAGATATCCTTTGATGCACGTGCACACATCCCATCGATGTTTCATGTGTTTTCTTTTTACATTGCGTCCACAGTAATGAACGCACATGCACCCATGATGCAATTCATGACACTTTTGTTACCATTACACGAGATGTCGACTTCCATGTGGGGCGAGAACAACTACACATGCTTCTTTCAACCACGTTGCATTCCTTTTGTTGATGAGTTGACACTGTGTTCACCAAAGATGGAATTCACATGTTAGTTGATGTTATCATTGTTGATCCAACATGAGTGGATTTATTTTATTGATCTTGTGCAATTCGAAGATTTGTTGTTTCCGAAGTAGCTCAAGCCAAAGAAAGGAGCTATCGTGACTGACACCCTACTAATCATTTCCTCCTTTTAGCAATTGAGGTGTTTGGATCTTTAGACAAACAAGTTGATGTGTTGTTACACAATTATGCCGATGCCATGTGGAACTTCAAAAGGCTAGAACGCTTTCCTTTTTTTGTTTTGGTTACTTTTATCTATAAAAAAATCTCAATTATATTACAAAGGATGCAAGCATCCTCCATCTTAAATTGGGCGGTAGCAGTAGGTTTAATTACTTCCTGACTTCCACCGCTTTAAAATGCACCCCCATCACCACAATTAACCTCCTACAAGCGATCAGTTATTGAGAAAAGAGATTTTGACATCTAGTTTGTGTTAGCTTCACGTCTTGCAAATTAATCCTTTTTATTTTTCTTTTTCTCTTGTACAATTTTAAAGATTTGCAATGTGTTTATTAATAACATTTTGTAAGGTTAACACACTTGAATTGTTTTAGTGGTTAGGTAGACCATTATTTAGGGCAACTTTAGACAAGGTTCCAAGGTCCAAGGACCATTGAATTCAAGCAATCTTATTGGTCAAAAGCTTTAAATTGGTCCCAAGGTCTTTGGATGAGGGTCCAAGACCAAAAAATTGCAAATTGAGGCTAAACCTACATGGCACCTGTTTTCGATGGAAAATCAATTGGTTTGGACCAAAAAACAGTGCTAAAAGGAGAGCTCCTGATTTGGAGAACCAAGAATCAGGCTAGGGACCAAGGTACAGTCCAACTCAAGGATTCAATTCGCTTCAAATCAGTACAAATTGGTTCCTAAGAAATTGGACCCTGGACCCTCGTCTAAAGTGGGCCTTAGTATCCTCCCTTCAAGACGACCAAACATCTTAAGGAACTTTTTTGAAATTTAGACAGATTAGAAAACAGCTTAATTTATGCCAAAGCCACCATGGTAGTATGATAATTAGTTACAGGGACACCCAAAGCTCAATTTATTCTTCTTTTGTAAATGGGCATCTTTGATTGACCCATCACACAAATAAAATAAAATAAAACTTTGAATAGTCCCAAAATAGATATGTTGTAATCTCCTCCTTTCAGCTAACTTACATAGGTTACAAAGACTAAAACTGAAGGCACTGGATATGAGATAAAGTGAGGAGCTACCTATTGGGAAGATGTTGAGGAACACATTGAGAACTTTGGGAACATACGAGGAACCCATTGAGAACTTGATGGGAACACGTTGGGAACAACAAAAATTCCATTACCCCCCACCTTGCCCCCAAAAGGCAAAAAAATCTGGGCCCTGTGGGTGCATGGTGCTTCACCTCATTGGCCAAAAGAATGTTTTTGGCCTACCTGTGTTCTTTGCCATTTTTAGCCTAGGTGAATGGTATGGGCATGAACTATGGGTGGTATTTTCAGGCTGTAAAAACACTTCAGGGGAGTTTTTCCATAATCACCGAGTTTTGAGTTAAATTTTTTTGGGCCAAATTTTATATTGGGTTCTGTTCAATAGCCAAAAACATAGAAGGATGCTTAATTTTTTTTTCATTTCCATATTTTTAATAGCCAAAATTGCCTAAATTTTCCTTACAAATGATTACCACTATTGCAACACCACAAAATTGCAAAAAAAAGAACACGGGTCCAAAACAATCGGAAATTGTGAAGTGTCCTAAATACCTAGTTAAATATACTCCTCAACCAACACCTTTGTTTCGTGATCATCTCGTCATGGTCATGGCATATAGTATATGCCATGCTTTATGCACTTTAGAAAACCCTCGTCAATAGAGGCGGCACTACCCACTCATCCATCCATTGTCATGCATAATAATGGTCACAACTTCTTCCTACCTTCCTTTTCCCATCCAAAATCCCATCTTATTATGTATTATTCATAAGAGTTAACAATTCCGCTCATCCTTTGACAAGCCTCCAACTTTACAACGCATTACAATTATATTTCCGGCAACCGAGGTGTGGATCTTGCTCATTCGTCCTTCGAACCCAAGTTTGCCATCATCTTACACCATCATCAATAATACTCCTCCTCCTCCTCCTCCTCCTCCTCTTCTAGGGCCACCTCCAACCCCCCCCCAAAAAGGAGAAAAAGCTTGCAAGTACCTTTTGTTACGTCACAACAAATTATGCGTTTCATTAGTGTGAATCGTAAAAATTAATTTGATTCTTGTGTCATCCACCAATTTGACCTCAACCGAATAAAATCTTTGTCACAACAAGTGACATGGATGAAAAATATAATCGTACATAATAGTTGACAAAGGAACGAGACTCGAATCCCTGAAATCCCTCGATATGTGACGGGAAGAGGATGGGGGAGGGGGGGGGGGGGGGGGGGGGGGTTCTCCACCTTCGTCAATTAACAAGCTAAAGAAATGTAAGACGGACAATGAAATTGAGGGACATTCCGCAAACACCTCCGAAAATCCATGCAAAGTAGGTCGGTTCAAAACAATATTCCCTATTCCATTAATCCTTGACTGGGATTTTTCTCTTTTTTTTTGAAATTTTGTGATATTGAAAATTTGGCAAAATTAATTTTCCCAAAATTGAGCAATACTAGTAAAAAAACCAAAATTTTTCCCCATAAACTCCCATTTTCGGAATAAAGAAGAAGAAACAACAAATTTTTTTTTGACCCCTGAAAAATAAAATCAAAAACATGCTGCATTTTTTTAAAAAAGAAAAACATTTTTAATTTTAGAAAAAAAGAAATTTATAGGTATTTGCTTGCCAAGAAAAAAAACGCTTTCTGCGTAACACGGTTCACCACGCAGGAACCGCACGGTAGCCGCGTTCCCTCCCCCCACCCCCTTTCTCTCCCTCTCTCGCCCGCCATCAGCGCCGCTGCCGCTGCTGCCGCTGTTGTTCGTGTGCAGTCTTCCTCCCTGGAGCTCAGCAGGCAGCGCCAGAGAAGAAGAAGAAGAAGAAGAAGCTGCAAATTTGTTGTTATTGTTCTTGTTTTTGTCTATAGTTCTTTTTCCTTGTCGTGTTGTTATATTAGGAAGTGAGAGCGAAGGGCGGCCTGTTTGGAGATTGTCGTGTTTTTGGATCAAGCTCTATGGACATCGACTCCAGCTTTGGAGCAGCTCAGCTTATCCGTGAACCTGCAGTTGATGTTGTGATCAGGATGTCCTGCAGTGGCATTATGAACTTCTTCGACATCAGCGGCGTTGTTGTTTTGCGTGATGTCTGGCAGATTTGCTTGCAGAGATGGACATGAGAACAACGCGTCAGTTTCCAGCTTGATCTGCCGCATAGCTGCAGTAGCAGCTGTAGTGTCTTGCTCCACCAGCTTGTGCTGTAGGAGAATGCCATGATATTTCGATCGTCTTCAGCTCATGATCATCGACTGTTGCAAAGGCCTGCGTTCTTCTTCGCGCCGGGCTTTGTAGCAGAGTGAGAGACCTTCTAGAGGTCTTGGCACGGTTAGGCGGCATCCTCTGGGAATCAATCCCATGTTGCTTGGTGTGAAGCTTCTGGAGCTTTTCCTAAGGCTGTGGCCTCTGCGGAGTTTGATACAGCTGCTGAAGATGGCTCAACTGCAAGCGGCATGTCATGATCATGTGTCGAATGCTGTGAAGAAGCCGGCGATGGATCTTACAACAACAACATCATCATCTGCGACATCAGACCTGTACGTCTCCCTAGAGCTTCACGCAGGAGGAGGAGGTGCTGGTGGCATTGGCGGCAGCGGCAGCATGATATCATCATCATCATGTGCAGCAGAAGAAAGGCGGCCTCGAGTCATCTCCGTTCTGTCGTCTCTGTTGGACAGAGTGGTGGCAAGGAACGAGACTCAGATTCTGGCATTGAACCACAGCATTTGTCCTCAGAAGATGACAGTGTTCCACGGCTTCCGAGCTCCCACAATCAGCATCGAGAAGTACCTGGAGCGCATCTTCAAGTACGCCAACTGCAGTCCCTCCTGCTTCGTGGTGGCTTACGCGTACATGGATCGCTTCATTCGCCAGCAACCTGGGATCCCCATCACCTCCTTGAATGTCCATCGCTTGTTGATCACCAGCGTCATGGTGGCTGCCAAGTTCCTTGACGATGCGTGAGTACAATATCTTCTTCTTCTTCTTCCCTAAACCCTAGAACAGCTTGCATTGCTTCTACTACTACTACTACTACTTCTTCTTCTTCCCTAAACCCTAGGATAGCTTGCATTACTACATCATCATCATCTTCCTCTTCTTCTTCCCGAAACCCTAGAACAGCTTGTAGTGCTACATCTTCTTCTTCTAGTTCTTCCCACTGATGATGATGATGATGATGATGAAGTTGGTTTCATGAAGATCATCTGCTGCTGCATTGGGAAAGGTTTGTGTCTCTAGCAGCTGACATGATGATGATCTTCTGCTGCCTGCAATGCAGATATTACAACAATGCATACTATGCAAAAGTGGGTGGTGTCACAACCTCAGAGATGAACAAGTTGGAAATTGAGTTCCTGTTCCGCTTGGATTTCCGTTTGCAGGTGACTGTGAGTGTATTCGAAAGCTATTGCTCACATCTGGAGAGAGAGGTATCTCTCGGGGGCAGAGGCACTAATACCTACCTGCAGGTTGAGAGATCATTGCAATGGGCTGCCTGTGGATTGCAGGAGGGTGTGGCCACTGCAAACAACCCACAAGCTGTTGACGAGTCTCAGAAGCAGCAGCAGCAGAGAGTTTCTCTCCTGTGTAGCTATGGTGGTTCATGACTAGACTAGTCCTTTGTTTTCTCACTGCAATTCTTCTCATCTTTGCAAGGAAGGAATCAGAGACATGAGCCTGTGTTTTGCTGGGATGCTTATGTTCGTAACTCCTCCTTCTCATCCTCCCCTTAGTCTTTTTGTTTTGCTTCTTGCCCATAGCTACAGTGCAATAGTTATATGGAGCTCAAGACTCATGACCATTCTGTCTGTGGAATCTTTTGGGGTTCGGACTGCAAAACCCCAGCTTTCTGAGAAGATGTCAGGGCCATATATAGTCTAACATCCTGGAGAGCTTTCACAATGGATCCTTACACAACCAGCTTATATAAAAAGCATGCTAGAAGTTTCAATTGAATGTGGAGCTTTGCTGGACCTCAATACTTAGTATATATGGAGCAAGCTCAAGACCCTTAATGACCTTTCTTTGGGAATTTTTTGGGGCTCTGACTCTGCAATACCCATGGATTCTGACAAGATAGGCAGGGCCATATATGGTCTCTAGCATCCTGGAGAACTTCACAGTCCTTCCACTACTAGCTTGTAGAAAAGCATAGTAGAAGTTTCAATTGAAGCTGGAGCTTTACAGATCTGGACCTTTGCTGATGGAAGTTCAATTGGAGGAGCATTCTTTGCTGCTGGTAGAAGTGTTCTTTCTTGATCAAGCTTTGGGAGTGGCAGGTTGGGGGCAATTTTGTTTTATACAACAAATCTCCTGGCCCTTCTGACTGTGCAATATTGGCTTCCAACTCCTGCATGGTAAAGTTACACCAAGGCAGGCAAGCAGCTCCCTTGAGTTCCACTTTTTTCAAGTTGGTTGTGGGATTCATCTCCAGGGAAGGATTTAAGACTGTTGCCATATTCATCCATCATTGCCCTTTCTTTCTTCTTCACCCTTCCCCAAAAACAAGTGCATGGGATTCATCCAGTCTTCTGCTTCTGTTGAATCTTTGAGAGCTCTATATATATACTTAATTTGGTACTTGTTTGTTTTGAGCTTCACTCTTTGCAATACATGGTACCAACTAAATTACATGATATAGCAATGGGGTTAATTCACTCCATTAGGCTGTTAGCTTTTATCCACTCCACAATTCCCCAATTGTGGACTTGGATTTATTTATGTATGCTTTGCAGAGGGACACAACAACAAGAAATGGTTGATAGATTGATTCCAATGTGAACCAAATTTGTAGAGCATGTAATTTAAGCTCAGTGAAATTTGAGTGCAGCCATGATTTCTTCTATCAATGGAAAATAAGTTTCTGGAGTGTGATCTACTACAGACCCCAATACTGTAATAGTACTTGGTTCTTCTAGTCTTGTTTCTGAAGTTATGATCATCCTGCTCATAATAAGCCTGTCTACATTGTTAGAAATTGGATTTGCCCAGATCCAGGTTTTATTATTCACCAGGGTTTTTAGGAATAGTTGCAAGGTCTTATGAAGAATGCTTGTAGTAAGTTTGATCCCCTTGGTCTCTTGCAAAGTGTATGTATGGGTAGTTTGGTTGTGTGTTTAGAGTTTGTGTGAAGAGAGAGAGAGAGAGAGAGAGAGAGAGAGAAGACATTTCCTTGCAGCTAGCTCTGCTCTTGGACCACCTCATTAGACTCAATTCCGTGAATATGGGCCTAACTTCTGGTGAACTTGGAGTTCATAAGGTGCAAATGTTTGGACAATGTTGCAATTGATGGAGGAATGCCAAGCAAGTTCCAGTGCTCATATGGTATGAATCCAATTGGGTCACCAGACTATGGTTTGGGAACTCTTGGTCCAATTGGGTACCAAGCTATGGAACCAAACTATGGTTTGTGAACTTTGCACAATATTTCATAAATTTTTTTTACTTTCATATCTCATGGCCTATAGCCAAATTTGGCTAAATCTTCTTTGTGGATGATTTGCCAGGTTTGGTTACATCACAAAAAATGAGAAAAGACAAGAAAAGAAAACAAAAGAAAACAAAAAGAACCCTTGTCCAATGTGAATATAAAATTATAAAGTTAATAATAATAACACCACACAGGAGAGGATTCAGGAACAATCAAAAGGCCAGCCAGGTTATCGTGGTTATAGGAGTCATGGCACCCTTGCTGGTGGTTTTTGTGGGTTCAAATCACAAGGAACTTAGGTCATGCAAGATGTAACCCATGAGTGTGAAGCCCAGCTAGCTAGTAGGTTAGGTATTATGATTGCCTGCAGGTCTCTGGTAATTCAACAACAACTACCCTAGTAATGAATGAACCCAGGGAGTTATGGATTCTGAGTACCTGCTTGGATTAGGTACTTGGGCCACCTGCCAAAAATGGCCTTAGTACAACTTGTTACAATTCTCTTGGAAAGAGAGCAAATGAGGCTCCTCCTCAGGAAGCAAACATGGGCTTTTTCTCTTTATGTCCCCCTCTGCAAACTGTCAGCAAAACCTAAAGTGTTGATGGGTGCTTGGAAAGTGTGTGTACTCCAACTGGAAGCCAAGCAGAGAAAGGTTGTGTGCATTATTAGTAGTTGACCATTTCTGTTCTCCTTCCATCTCCTTCCAATTGGCTTCAACTCAATGAAATTGGTGTAAGAAAGAAGTTATGGGATATGGGGCATATGTGACAGGGTAGTAGTACCTAACCTAATAATGTCACATGTTCTTCATCACCATCATCACCTAGGGGGACTTGAAGGCAAGTGAACCATATGTATTTGGCTTTTATATATAGCCCAATATAAAATCTCTTGCCTTATTGCCAGCTTTCTCTTTCTCTCACCAGCTCAAAGCATATGCTTTGTACCAGATCCCTTAACTATAGTATCATTATCACTGATTTTGTGTGGGAGACTTTGTTGGCCACCTTTCCCTTTCCCACCTACCTAACCATAGCTCCATGCCCTTATTACCCTCTATTGTTGTTGTTGTGTTGTTGCACCTGGCACAACTTGTCACATGGCTCCCTTTCAGCAGCAATTCATATGCCTCCCAACAACTTCTTATGTACCTAGTTGGAGATGTCTTGCCGTTGATTTGAAACATCCCATATTGTCTTCAGGTTGAAGGATGTCTCTAGAAATGTCTTTCTAGTTACCACAAAGGTAACTTCACTTCACTACACTACACTACTATACTATGTATGTGAACAACGGTTAATTCATCAAAGACTCATGTTTTATGCAAATCCCAACATATCCCTCTTTCACCTTACACATTTTGGTTTGAGGATTCTTTTATCTTTCAAGGTGAATCCTCGTTAAGTTAGTTTAGGCATAATACCCGCCCCCACCTCCCTCTTTTGTCGACATTATTGGTGGCACACAGGAAATTCATGTGTGCCAAAGTGCAAACTCTTATACACCATGCATGAAAACAAGGCTATCGACTCTGTTTTGATCCAGTTCTTTAAGGGGAAAAAATGAGTTTCTGGCTATTGTTCTGGTTCCAAAAATTAATTAGATCCAGTTCCAATTTCTTTCTTCCTAACTGGAACTGGAACTGGAACCAAGAGTTGTTCTTACCCACCAAAGTTGGTACTCACCCAACTTTGGTACTTACCTTTGGTTGAGCTTGTTCTCCCCCCCCCCACCCCCCCCCTCCCCCCCTCTCTCCCTCCTTCTCTGTGTTGTTCTATATTCACGAGGAAGAGTTAAGTTTAATTGATGGTAGTATGGAGTATTATGATTCAAAAACAAAGTGAAA
>Ga0116227_10001546_pt1 | contig 51582 bp, 47 predicted proteins | sample S1TSphgellanicum_FD_89693 | JGI IMG/M metagenome (GOLD analysis project Ga0116227, IMG submission 89693) | Host-associated microbial communities from peat moss isolated from Minnesota, USA - S1T2_Fb - Sphagnum magellanicum MG | ecosystem: Host-associated > Plants > Peat moss > Unclassified...
GTGGTTATCAAAACAAAACAAAAAAAAAAAAAATTGACAACCAAGGAGGGGTGTCCAAACTTCTTGAAGAAAACAAAAAAAAAAAAAAATAAATTAGCAAAAAGGGCCGGGAAAAAAAAAAAAAAAAAACTGAGAACGAAGTGAAGCTCTTACCAGATTGTCTTTGAGCAGCAGCTTTGCTGCTTTCTCGAGTCTTCATCAAATCACGCTGTCGACGACAAAGAAGGGGGAAAAAAACAAACACACCTACGCGCGCGCTCGCGCGGGCTGAAGGAAAACGAAAACCCTAAATTGAGAAATCATCCCGGACAAGCTGGCTGAATCTGGAGGCGATTCTTCCTGTAGAATCGCCAGGGAAGAAGATCAATTCTGCCAAATAAAAAGCAATTGAGTTTCTGCAGAATGCATTTTTCTGGTTTTCTTTTTACATGTTTGAGAAATTATTGAAAATTAAGGACTCCTGCCAAATAGCGTAGGGGATAATAACCAGTTGGTCTTTTTTCAATATTACAATTTTGTAAAGTCCTTAGAGAAAATATTTAGGGTTTCCATTTTAAACCCTAAATATATGTAAAGCTAGGGTTTTCCTTCACAAATATTTAGGGTTTTAAATGTTTGGAAAAAACCCACTAGTCCCATTAGAATGTAATTCAAAAATTTCATATTTTTTTCTCATTTTTTATCCATTTTGAGTGATTTAAAAACTATGGAACACCAATTGGAGTTCTCCAAAAACCTCTTTGTACCTTAAAAAGGGTAAAAAACAATGCCTTTTGATTCCAAACAAAGGACCTACACTTTGTAAAGTTCTTACTATTTCCAAAGCAAGTTCATAAAATCATACACGTTTATCTTAGCCATTGATTCTAAGTTGTTGCATTTGATTTTGTCCATTAATATATAATTTTTATTACATGTAAGGCCTTCATATGAGTCCATAATAAGGTCAACATTGGAGGGCTATCGCCTTATGTAGGCCCTTACTATGTCAATGCCTTCATTTTAAGGCAATGCCTTATGCATAAATACTATTGTCACTCTAACATTAAACTCACGAACCATGGTTAAAACATGAAAGGGGGGATCATGTTGGGAAAATGTTTCTGAGGGCTCAACTACATTCTACAAATTTGAGAGTCAATCCCAATATTCTTACATAGTTTTTTAATTTTGGGAGTTTAGTTCCATGGTGTCCCAAATTTAAAATAAAGGGTGTTCAAATTGGGTCCTCTTAAGATGGTTGACAAGCTCTTGAAATGTAAATATAAGAAATGAGCTCGCTTTTCATGTAAATTTTTCATTTCAAAATTTAAACTTTGAATTACAGCCAAAAAACTGAACATAAATCACATTGAAAATCTTATTTCTAATCATGAAAACTCAAGAAATAAAGGTCAAAACATATTTAAATGAAACATGAGATAAACACATGGGAAGTTCATTTCAAAAAATAAAACTTTAAAATTCAAAAATCCTCAATTAGAGTTTTAATGTGAGAGTTATAAGCATGCAAAAATTACACAACTCATAACTTGATAAAATCGAGAATTTTCATGATTTTTTTTACGATTGTTTCCAAGGAATCATTTTTTTAAAAATTATTTTGATGCAAACCCCTTTGCCAATCACAAAGTATAATAAATAAATAATTACCCCCAATTTATAATCAATATTAGCCTAGGCCCAAAATGGCGATGAATAGTTTTGGAAATAGAAATTTCATGCAATCAATGGAAGGCTCAGCATGCACTCAAAGTGCCTTCTTTTGTTTTATTTTAAAGTTTTGGGTTTGGGGGTGGTGGAGGAAATTTTTCATTTTCCTTTGTTCCCAACATGTTCTTTTCAAATTCCCAATGGGTTCCCATCAGGTTCTCAATATGTTCCCTAAATTCCCAATGTGTTCCCCAAGGGTGTTCCCAATAACACTTCATTTTAATCCCATATGTTTTGCCAAAGTCCTTGCCTTCTCACTTATATAGGTGGGCCAAAAGGAAAAGCACTCTATTTTTCCATAAAATTTTCTATTTTGGGGAACTTCCATAGTTTCAATTTTTTTTTTGCGATGGGTTAGTCAATTTGGTTCATTGCAAAAAAAAAAAGGATGCACTTGTGAGACAACCCCAACTAATTAAAATGAAACATAATAAATACCCTAATAAGTGGGTGTAATATAGGTAGGAAAGTGTTGAGTATTTTGCAAGTTTAAATTGCCAATACATGTTTATTTATTAAGTTGGGGTGCTTGTGTTTTGAGTGTGTGTAACTTGATGTAGTTCAATTATTACCTATGTAATTATTTAACGAATAAGTTTGGTGATTTACTTGTTGATAGGATTTCATAATTTAATTATGATTTGGTCATAATGTTTAACTTTCACATAAATTAATATGTGAAAGTCAAAGCACCTTCATGTGCCAAAGATTTATCACATAACTTTCACATATATAATCATGTGAAAGTTAAACATTATGACCAAATCATAATTAAATTATGAAATCCTATTAATAAATAAATCACCAAATTTACTCGTTAAATAATTACATAGGTAATAGTTGAATTACATTAAATTACATCATTCTCAAACTCATTATGGATTTCATCCTCAGAATCACATATCCAAAACCCTTTTCAATTTGTCATAATTAATGTGATCTGGATATGGTGAGCCATTGACATTTTCGAGTTCATAAAATCCATTATATACAAACACCTTTTTGATAATAAAGGATCCAAACCACTTGCGCAACAATTTTTTATAAGCCTTGCAATGATGTCAAACATCAAACATCATGTCAAGGTCCCCTACTTTGAATTTTTTTTTTTCACCTTCTTATCAAAGTTTTTTTTTGTTGAGCTTGCACAACTTCTATAGATTGGTGGGATCTCAACTATAGTTCGTCCTATTCAACAAGTTATAACAATCGATGGCGTTGGGATTCATCCAAGGGAAGTCTTATCATTGTGGTAGTGCGTAAAGTCATTATTTCTAGCTCAATGGATAAAAGCGCCTCCATCCCATAAGTTAAACGAAAAGGTGAATACCATGTGGCCGTTTTGTATGTGGTGTTGTAAACCCACACAACATGGTAGATCTTGAAATCTCAATCACAAATGTTCACATGAATTTTAACCTCTTTTGGAACATAATGTCCTATTGGTCCTTTTTACTAGGCCATTAGTGTTAGGCTTATACATAGTGGTAAGCTTATGTTTCACTACAAGGCGTGTTAATATGTTTTCCACAACTTCATTCAAAAACTAAAGACCATTATCAAAAACAACAAGTGGTGTCCCAAATCGAATAAAGATTCATTCATATAGAAATTGTGTTACTTCTTGTTTCACTAAAGACTTCAAGGCATGTACTTTTGCAAACTTTGTGAGGTAATCTATGGCAACCACAATGAATTGATGCCCTCTCCTAGTCATTGGCAATGGCCCCATTAAATCAATTCCCTATTTTTCAAAAGGTCCTAAAGGTGGTATGGGGTGTAGAGGGCCACTCATAATAGACCTTTGTGCATAAGTTTGACATACATCACAACTCTTACAATAATTATGGGCATCCCTGAATAGGGTGGGCTGGTAATAACTTGCTTGCAAAATCTTTTTTGTTGTGAATTGTCTCGCAAAATGACTTCCACAAAACACATCATGAAATTCATACAAAAGACACGAGGTTTCACCCGTTCCAATGGCTTGTCACAAAACACCATTTCTTCCTTGGAAGTAAAGTTGGTCACCTATTATCAAGTAATTTTGACTTTTGTGCGTAATTCATGTTCGTACTGCCTTTGTGGCTCCAATTGGAAACCTCATGCCGTCCAAATATTGAATGATTTCTTGGTATTCTTCAAACATTTTTTTTGCATTGATGGTCATTATTATTGCATCTCGAAAGTCATTATCTTCTGAAACATCACCCACTTCTTCGTATGCCCTTGTAAGGCCATCAACATTACCATGTCGCTTTCTTGGACGATGAACAATGTCAATGTCAAATTCTTCCATTAATAGTAGCCATCGAATAAGTCGATCACTTAGATTGGACTTGTTGACCAAATAGGTTAAAGCTTTGTGATCTGTCACAATTTTGGCTTTATACCCAACAAGTAATGGGCAAAATTCTTAAAAGAAAAAATAACTGCAATACCTTCCTGTTCAGTCATAATATAATAATTTTTGCTAAAATTAATTGTCTGCTAGCAAAATGAATGGGATGGTCATGCCCATTTTCGTCCAATTGGGATAATGTGTTCCCCACCACTTTTCCAAATGCATCACAATATACTAAAAATGGTTTGTTCCAATCTGGAGTCCGAAATATTGGTGCAGTTTGAAAAGTTAACTTGAGTTGCTCAACTGCACATTTTGATGCCTCATCCTCCATTGGTGTAGGTGCATCTTCACACATGAATCATGTTAAAGGATGTTTTTTTACCGCAAACATGTGTATAAACCTTCAATAATAACCCACCATCCCCAAAAAACCTCAAAGGGCTTTCTTTGTGGTGTGGAAAAGAAGCTTTGAAATCCTAACAAACTTTTTGGGATCTGTGGCTACCCCAGTCTTTAACACAATGTGTCCAACCATCTTCCCTTTCGAAAAACCAATTGTGGTTTTCTTAGGGTTCAAAATCATTCCTGAACCATCCAAGCGTTGAAAAACTAACTCAAGTTTGGTAAGGTGTAAAGTTTTATCACTAAAAACTCCAAAGTCATTAATGAAAACTCGTAGAAAAAGGCCCAAGAATGGTGCAAAGATTTTGTTCATAAAACGTTGAAATGTCCCTATAGCATTGCACAAACCAAATGGCATTACTATGTAACAAAATGTTCCCCATGGTGTGGTGAATGTGTTCTTCAATTGATCCTTTAGAGCAATTTTTCACTTAATGGTAGCCCCTATACCCATTTTTGAATGTGTACATCTCGTGCTCTACTACCTTTTCCAAAAAAATTTCACAAAATGGCAAAGGGTATCAGTCTTTTTTAGTTATTTTGTTTAAAGCTTTCTAGTTGACACATAGCTTTAACTTGCCATTTTTCTTTTAACACCAATACCATAGGAGAAACCCATTCAATCATCTCCACAGGTCTAATGAACATTGTTTCCAACAACTTATCAAATTCTTCCTTCACCATTGTAGTGTATTTTTGATTCCACCTCGTTTGTTTGGTCCTAACTAGTTTGGCATTTGGTAACAATTCAATTTTGTGTTACTCCATGGTGATTTCCTTAAGGTCCTTGTAGCTAAAAACAAACAAATGGATATACTTACGCAATAAATCTTCATATTGCCTTCTTTTTTCAAGATGAAAGTCTAATCCTAGTTGAATTTTGTTCACATGTTCCATGATTTTTCCTTTTATCAACACACATGGAGTTGGTTGGTCATCTACCCCTCGAACCTTTTGATCCGTTTGAAACAAAGTTCCTACCTTAGGGATTGCCTCTAAAACATATAACCCTACTTCCTTTTCACTGGAATCATCTATGTAAATGCCTTCAAAATTAGAGCCTTGGTTTGTTTTTGATTCATCATCATATTCATTCGTTCCTCCGGAACTATTCACAAAGTTGGCAAATGGAACTTTATGTCAGTTAGGATGAATTTTAATGGTCATGTATCCTTCACCCCAATAGTTCATTACATGTGACTTTGTTAACCAAGGCCTACTTAATATCATTGGGTAAGCCCCATCTTCCTTTAATACCACATGGAAATCCACAATGGTGGAAACCTTCATTATAGTGATTATAACATTGCTAATTACTCCTTTTGGCCTAACAATTTGTTTGTTAACCATTTTTAAGGTTATTAAAGTCGGTCTATTAATTTTCAACCCTAAGTACCTCATTGCATGAATTGTCATCACATTGACTATTACCCCTCCATCCACCAACATTCCACGTAACACGAATCCATTACATTACACATCAATGATTAGATCACATTCACGTTAAGCTACTATGGCATTCAAAGGTGTGGGTATTTTTTGGATTTTAAGTGTTGACAACCCCTTCCTTAATTCCCTTTGAGTTGATGGCACCATTGTCACTAACTGTCCAATGGTGATGTTTACTTTCTGTGATCCCACATCCTTCACCATCAAATAAAAACCAAAATCTTTAGAAATTGGAAAGTCTTGGAATCCAAACTTCCCCCTTCGACCTTTTTTCTTTTCTTTTGGGGTTCTAGCCATCTCTTTGAACCTTTTGACGCTTGTATTAATATGAATAGTGTCTTCCATCGGTCATTTAATTTGGGCCATGACATCAAACACATCCTTAAGAATTTTGAAGTTCCTTTCCAAACCCATCAAAGCCCTTTTTCGCCTTTCACTCATCCGTTCAATTACATGTACTTAAACTTTGCCCTTCTCTTCTGTAAAAAATCTTTAAGTAGAAGAACCCACATTTTCTTTAGTAGACAAGGTTGACAAGTTTGGACATTTTCTTGAATAATGTCCCATCTCCCGACATTTGTAACATTGAATTGTTGACAACTCCCTTTCCATGTTTCTACTCTTACTAATCCTTGGCTATAGTAGATGGAAGCTCAATTGGTTCATTTGATTTATCATTTGTTCCATAATCGACTCCATGCAGGAGCTCATTTCTAGATACTTTCATGGTTCAAATTTAATTAAGAATTGAATTGCCTTCACCATGGATTGCATAGTTGGTCATGGAATTTCCTCCATGCTCACCTCCTTTTTGACCATTTCTACCACTTCATCAAACATCTCCACTTGTTCATATCTCATTTGTTATCGTAGCTCTGACAACAAACTAATGGTGAAATATTCTAGCATTAATGCATTGATTTTAGCAAAAATTGGACCAGTTCCTTCATGACCTTGTGCTTTAAGACACCCTTGGAGTTTATTTTGCAATGTCAGTATTTTCTCCTTATACTCTCTCACTAACTCTAAAGCCGCTTGCTTTAGTTGACTTAATTTAAGTATGAAGTTTTGGTAGACATTCTTCACAGAAAATTCTTTCATTACGGCTTTAGTTATGTCATTCCATGATCCTTTCAATACTTGTGTTTGTTACTCAAACCAATGTGATGTTATACCTTTAAAGAATCCATAAAATAAATTAAGGCATTTTGTAGTTGTTTTAAGCCCCATACCAAAACAAGCTCTTTTATATTCCCTCAAAAATACTTTGAGGTCTTCACATTTACTTCCCCTAAAAATTGGAATAACCATGTTGATTCTTATTTTATTAAAAAAAAAAACCAAATTAATTAATTCTTTTTGACCAACTATCACTTAACTTTCACAATTTCTCCTCATGAATAAGGAAAGTCCTAAAAGCCTGAATTGCACTTGTAATAAAATTCTCCCTATCTTCTTAGTGTAAGTTTCTAAAAGGACTAAACATCTCCAACCCTATAATTTTCCTATTTAAATGTTTGGATTCAAAGATAACATTTACAAGATCACAGCCATCACTAGTTTCAATGACACTTCCATTCCACATGACATGCAAGTTATTGGTTCTTGCATAATTTAGAGTCGCATCCTTCTTCTTCAGCCAAATGAATAAATGTTATTCTGGTGTGATCACCTTTTGGTGTTGCCTTGCAGGTTTCGGGTCAGGTTGAAGTCCAGATTCTTCCCATCGTCTACATAGTTGTACACTAACACATTTGGTTCACCTATAGTTCCAGGCTCTTCAATAGGTCTTTCAACAAGTTTTTCAATAGGTGAACTTGGCCCAACAGCTCCTAACATCAATGATGGGTTTTATTACCTATCTTCTAAAAATTGTGTACCAAGGGAATCAGAAGCCTCTCCTAACGTTGTCATTAATGTTTTATTTAAAACACTAATCCTAAAAATAAAACATTTATTTCTTTTATTTCTTTTCAAAAACCTATAACATTTTTCATATTAGAACAAAAAAGTTTCAAGGTTTCAACAAGATCTAATAAACATGAACTTATTCATGAACACCTACTATCCTTTATAGACTTTTTATTTACATTCTCTTATATGGTTTAGCAAATGCCATTTTTTTCTCATTTTTTGCTTATAATTTTTCTCTGCGAAACTTTTCAAACTCACACAAATCCAACTCTAGTTCGTGCTCAAAATTACAAGTAAAATCTATAAAAAAACTTGGGTTTAAATATAATGACTCATGTTTATGGTCTTCATGATGTTGTTTTATGCGTTTTGGATATGTGATTCTGAAGATGGAATCCATAATGAGTTTGGGAGTGATGTAATTTGATGTGGTTCAACCATTATCTATGTAATTATTTAACGGGTAAGTTTGATGATTTACTTGTTAATAAAATTTCATAATTTAATTATGATTTGGTCATAGTGTTTAACTTTCACATAATTATTTATGTGAAAATCATGTGAAATTGCATTTTATTATGCATGTGAAATCACATGGGGAGCCATGTGATGTATAAACTTTAAGAAATTTTTGTTTAGTTTCCTTTTGGTTAGTATATAAGTGGGTCTTTGTGACCTTTGGAAACACCTTCATTTAATAGAAACAAATTGTTATATGAATGTAAAATTTTATGAAATATAATTATGAAGGGAATCAAGATTTTAGTTTTGAAAGGTTTTGGTGCAGTTTATGTGAAATTCATGGTAGGAGAATGATGTGGCATATAGTTATACATAGACAATAAAAAGGTGAAAAAATATTTATGCAAACAAGAATATAAGTTTTCATAGCTATGTAATAAACATACATAGTTTCGGTCCGAAACCCACTTGTGATTTACATGTGCACCATTTTGGTTTTGATTTGTATTAATTATTTGTTTGTGTATGTAGTTGACTTCAAGTTGAATGTTTGTGAAATTTTTTTAATCTCATCCCAAAACTCCCATGCCTTTTTTCCATGTGAGAAATAGAAAAAATCTTTACCAATGTTAATTAAGTTATCAATATCAATATATATATATGAAGTTAATTAAACTATCAATATTTTTTGGCAATAACTGTTGGCATAAAGGCATGTTTTCAAACACCCAAATGATAATCATTGGTTAACATGTTTGTTAAACATTAATTATAGGGTTTTTTAAAACCAAAAAATGTGTGTGTGTGTGTGTCTTTTTTTTCTATCATAAAATGTTTAGTGTTTTAAGGTTGATAACATATTTAGGTCATCTAAGCAACTTATTACATACTGAAATTTCAATAGCAAATATTTAAATTATTAATTGATTATTAAAAAATCAATAATTGGTTGGTAGGTTGTTAATAACAAGATTGATAATTGGCTCAAAATTCAATAACTGGCCAACACTTGTTTTTATACTTTATAAAGTTTTTAGCCACAAGCTTTGCCTTAGCCTATAGTTAGTTTCCACATCGACAAAATTATAATTTTTTTTTTTCAAAAACTGAATTCGTATTTTAATTTTGAAATTATATATTTTTCCATCATCTATTATAATATTGTGATATGAGTAGTTCAATTATTCAGAATGTAGCCTAAGATAATTATGATGATTTTCAACATGTCAACTTCATATTTTCACAAAATTTCATTTCACAATTTTGACGATTATTTAATGATAAATCTAACCTTAGGGGAAGGTAGTAAAATTGGGTCCATGTTCAGTTTTGTTTTATGTGAGTCCTAGGTGGTTATTATTATTACCTTATGACTTAATATTGGCTTAAGTTCATGTTTATGGGTGGGGTTTGGAATCAATAAATAAATAATCTTAGATGGAAAAAATATTGTCGTAAGGCCAAATGTTGAGTAGCACTATTATAAGTCACACAACATGAAAGTATACAATAACTAATTACATGTAACTTTGGTTTTGAACCCTATTTTTACCATATGTTTTTTGAAAAATCAATTGCAATTTTTGACATTTTCCCAAAACCCAAAAATATAGATAATGAATAAAACAAATGTTCATTATCAATGGTTTACCACCTTATGTAAAAACATAGTTAATGTGCATTCAGGTGTGTGAATGTGTTGTGGGAATTCCTACTATTATGGCTATTTACATGATAGAATATGTAATGCTTGTCGTAGTATTAAGCAATCTTGTTATATGTTTTATATGTAAGGGGGAAACCCTAGTAGTAGGGCATTACATTCGTTGATTTCAAGACTCTATCCTTCATTAGTAGGTGTAATGCTTTGTCGCAAAGACTTTCGACTATACTTTAATGCAATGTTAGATAAAAAAACAATGTTTTCTTTTCTATGTGTTTATTAAGTTGTGATGACCACTTGTTTAAATTCTTGATGGAGCGAGGGTGGCAAACATTCCTAAGTAGATTTTGACTTAGTTGGTGACATATTTCAAATAAATTTTAAAACTATAGCAAATAGGCATAAATGTGGTTGCATTCTCCCCTTAAAGAAACTATAGTGAAAAAATGGATATGACAGCAATTTGCTAATAGTTGATTTCCATTTGATGAAAAGGATTGCACAAACACTGACCCACTAGCCGCCATACATATGAGAATACTCATCCATTTAAAACAATATTCTTTTGGGAGTGATCTAAAGAGGTGTGCAATCCAAAAGGCCAAGGAGTGTTGAGTAATGTGGAAGCAAAAATTGCTGGAACAACATCTAGAGCTCAAGATTCTAGGCTGCCATTCTCTGGAACAAGGATTGTTCATTAGCACCGCACATGAACATGCATATTTAGGAGGAGCAACTGTCTATGACCATGCTCCAGGATTGTGTTTTTACTATTATGGCTTTGATGCGTGAGTTCATCATGCAAAAAAGCATTGGGAACTAAGTGCTTTACCAAAATCCAGGGTGAAGAAGAGATGACAGCCAACTTCCAACCATTGTTTCTCTGACAAAAAAACAGGAATTCACACCTGGTCAAGGTTGGTCAGTCATCTGTTTGCAAAATTGAACTTCATAAAAAATTATTGTCTGTCTGTTAGAGTAGTTAGATCTTCTCTACTGTCAAATCAAAGTAGGCTGATAATTGCAGCACGTAATTTTTTTGTGAGAATCTCTTCCTATCTGATTAGAATGATGCTTATCATACAGTCTCTCAGGGCGTATATAGTATATACTTCACACAATTGGGTTCAGCTATATTGGCTACTGTCACCAAATCCTGTGCTTGAACAGCCAGAGCCAATACAGGTTATCAGGATGCTTCTATCCATGCAGCAAAACTGGCAATATCAGCGCTGCTGTGGATGGTAGTTGTGTGGAGGAGATGGAAGAGGTAATGCAAACCCCGTGTGTGAAGCACGTGCATGTGGTCTTGCATCAACATCCACATATTGTGTAGGCTGCACCATGCAACAAGCAAATGAAGTCTCTAGATGCTGTGAGACCATTATTCAATGCCAGTGCTCAAAAGTAGAGGCTCACAGCAAAACATTGCAGCCATTAGATATCTACAATTGATTCTTGGTCCATATAAGGATACAAAATGTAATACCCCCAGCAACCCATGGGTTAAGCCACTAGCAGGCTATTCATACCAATGGCAATGGGCTCCTAGCTCAAACATTACTTCACTTATAGCAACTGGAAAAACTAATTGACAAAGAAAGCCTCAGACAAACAGGAAAGACCTGAAAACTGGCTGTTTGGAAGTTACCTGAGGCATGTAGGGTTGCCGAGCAAAAGATGCAGGCTGCAGAGTTGGATTCAGAACTCTGTTGAACCAGGTTGACAGGAGTCAGCTTGAGCATGGTAGGAACTTGTAACATATTGCAAGTTTTGAGAATGGATTCTTCCAAATATGCAAAGCTATGAAGTGTGCAATGTGAACACCCAAGTGTGGAAAATGTCAAAATAAGCTTCCTTCACACCTGACATCAAGTGCAATTATGCCAGAAAGTGCTGGATATATGTACCCAAACTGTTGCCCATGGACACTGATAGCTGGGCCTTGCCCACCTATCCCACCATAAACTAGTGTTGAAGTGTAGCCAGCTCCATAGCCTCCTCTTCCCACTTGCATCATTCCTGGAGCTGAGTAACCTGCTGGCTGTGGAAGTGGTGGTGGGCCTCCATATACAGTGATTGCTTGTCCATGATTGGGCCCATATCCAACAACTTGTCCTGGTCCTCCATAGTGGGCTCGTACACCTGTGGGATGGTGACCAGGGTTTCCCCCCCTGCTGATGTTACCAACTCTGTAGTGCTGATTGACAGGAATTGTAACATGGGGTGACAATCCTGTGTTGTGGGTGGCATGAGCTGGGACATGGTGGAGGGGCAGGGCTGGTAATGAAGAGACATGAACATGGCATGGAGGGTGATTCATTGTCTTCTGCCGCTTTGCAGCCTCCTCTTGCTGTTGGCGCTGCTGCTGACGCTTCTTCTTGGTTTGAAACTCATGTGATGCTTCATACTTTGGGAGGCTGGACCAGCCATCCACACATCACACAAGGTCTTTGTTGGGATCATGACACAGGGAGATAACTCAGGTTCCAACATTGCATTTTGCAATTAAAGTTGAAAGCTGTGGAGTACATAGCGAGCTCCAAAATGATCCCTGCATAGTGTGCTGATGAATATGCAAACCTGCTAGGTGAACAGGGAAAAGGATCGGTCCAGAAATATTCAGTATCTAGCGCATCCCTGGCTGTTATTCTCTGCAAGTCAGACAAGTGGTAATGTCATCCCACAATCTAGTGATACTCAGCAGACTGATCCATGTCAGAAGAGAAGTTGCAGCCATATGGAAAAGTTGGTGACTACATGGAGGGTTGTTTTCTAAGAAACTCTTGCAGATCAGAAACAGGACAAACCTGTAAAGGATCCAGTGTCAGCATCCGCTCCAAAAGATCCAATGCATGCCAATCAAAACTGGGATATCCACCACAAGAGTTACTGTCAACATGCAATTTTTGAGAAATTAAGTATGTGACAACATGCATCATATAATCCTTCAAATGTGGCCAGTAGACATCCCAGCAAGCAACAGTTTGGTGGGCCAGAGCAACTTACTGTTTGAATACATCCTTCACACGCCTGTGCTTGTGCCTCTCTGGTTTCAGTTGATTGTACAGTTGCAGTCTTGAGACACCAGGCCAATTTACTTCATCTGGAGAGCCACATAGGTCCCAAATCTTTGCCAGTTGCTCTGACTGCCACAATTGAAGCCATGTTACAGGCATAATACAGATCATATTATGCTCAACATCAAGATAGATTTCACAACCCATGCTGTCTCAGATTCATGTACATAGAAAATGTCCAAACCAAAATTCAATTTCAATGTATATTATCTTCAGAATACTGCTGAACGTAGATCCTGCCAATGTACCTCATGTTTACCAGGAAGAATGGGCTTGCCATGAAGTAATTCTGCAAAAATGCAGCCAACTGACCACATGTCTACAGCAGGGCTATACCTTGTTGATCCCAGTAGCAGCTCTGGAGGCCTGTGATCATCCAGGACCTCTGATCAAACTAGCTTCTGCAAATGGGGTAACTTTGAAGGCAAAACACAGAGATTCTTTTGAGCCTGTGTCTGACATAATTCAACAATCCAAAGATCAGACCCTACCTGTACCACAAAGTGATGACCCGGTTTGTCAGTGGTTGCTCATTACTGAAAGATCTTGCTAGCCCAAAATCAGCCAGCTTCAGGTTTCCATTGTTGTCAATCAGGAGGTTGGAGCCTACCATGAAGACAGTCATGGGATCAACAGAACATGTTGATGCTTGTCACTGAGAGGTATCCAAGTGTTTACAATCCTGTGCTATGCACTACAGAATCTGAGTGTCACCTCAAAACAAGTTCACGCAAGAACTGTGTAGTTGGGCTAACAGCAGTCATATGGATGCTCTGCATCTAAACAACCCAAATGTGCAGAAATATGGACTTTGCAAACTTGGACTTTAAACTTCAAGCAGCTTTGAGGATTATGAGTATTATCGTGAAAGAAGTGTGTTACTGGCTGAAAAAACCAACAACTGCCATCTTTATACTGCTTACAGTGCAACAAAGTTTTGACTACTTGTGGTGCAAGAATTCAAAGAGCTGCACACCTTTTATGTCACGGTGCAGTACTTGATTGACATGGCAGTAATGGAGACCTGTTAACAGCTGCTTCATATAACACTGCACCCATGTGAATTCACTCAACAATATGTCTAGTAACAAACATTGCATTCATAGTGGTTTACACCTCAATGCACTCATCCAATAGCATATAAAGTCCCTTTCTCACTTTCCTTCAGCATGGAAGTGGACATTGTAACCTTGGTTTCCTCCTCTACAACTGTCTCTCTCTCTTTTGCCCTCACATACAGACATTTCAACTTAGTGCCTAAGAGCTACAACCAAAACAATTGAACACCCTGCTATGGGAGCCTTTGGGCAAGATGAAATCCTGCAATTCAGGCCTGCCTGGGAGGATGATCATGTTCCTCCTCTTAAATACAAAAACCATGTCATAACATGTTTGGCACAATGAGAATAATGCTGGTCTGCACATGGAACCAAAGTAAAGTATCCACCTTGATCTGTGGGATTGTGAAATGCATCCCTGGCCTATCAGACAGACCAGTCAAGTCATGGTCCATATACTCAAAAACGAGGAAAATGCTTCCTTTGAACTTATTGCTGTCTCCTGCAACAACAACAGTAATAGTTCATTACTCACACTGTCTTCTGCAACCGCAATGGTAGGAAAAACTCTAGAGGCATCCATGACAGGCCAATTAGGTCTCTATAGTACCATGGAACACACAAAACAGTAAAACGATTATCATGCTCACCTGACTTGCCATTGTCGTCCTTCTCTGGACCTGAATGCAATAAAACAAAACTTGATCAGGATTTGAGCTTGTGAAGACCCCAAGAGGGGCTATTTTTTTCCTCAATAAAACATCATGGATCCAAATGCCACCCGAGGTTGAAACCTTTTGATGTGACAATCTCTTTCAGCTTGATGACATTCTCATGTTGGAGCTTCTTCAGAATCTTGATCTCCCGTATTGCTGTGATTGGAAACTGCACCAAATCAACAAGAGAATTTTATTTTATTTTTGCAAATTTGAGATTGCTGCTAAACGCACGAGCTGATTGCAAGAAGAAAAAGGAATACAACAAGATGGTTGGAAATGCTGCAGGCAAAGATAATTTACTAAGTTGGATTCATGGTGGTGGGTGATGGAATTCATGTACCCCTTCCTTCTCATTATCCATGCGCACTTTCTTCAATGCAACTATCTCACCAGTTGCCTTCTCCTTAGCCATGTAAACTTGTCTGCAAAACAGAATGAGCATAGGTAGTAGCAGAGCTCAGAAGTCTCAAGGGAGAGACACTTGCCATACAAGGGATTGACAAGAGCAAGGCACAGAAAGAAAGAAGAAGTTTCTTCTACAGCAAAAGAAGGAGCCCTGCTCACTCACTCACAGCAGAAGGAAGGACGAGCCACACACAGTAGCACACTAAGCTGAAGATCCATATTCCTTAACAGACAAAGCTTCGTTCTCACAATGGTTCCAAGAGCCTGAGAAACAGAAGGAAGCGAAGGAAGAAGAACGAGAGCAATGAGCGGTACCCGTATGTGCCTTCCCCGATCTGCTCGATCTTCTCGAAGCAATCCACGCTGCGCGATCCCCATGAAGGTGCCTCATCAAGATTAAGCTGTCCCGGGCTTGCCAATGCCATTGTTTTTCCACGTTTCCTCCACTCTCAAGGTCTCCTTTCTTCCTTCCTTCCCGCTTCGTCTTCTCCAAACCCTCAAGAAACGCTAGACCAAGCGCTTTTGCCCCTCTCTGTCTCTCTCTAACAATTCGCGTGATGGATCCTTTTGGAAGCTTTTCTTCATTTTCTTGGCAGCAATTGCGCGTGTTACAAACTCGCACTCTCACAAAGGCCGCCTGCGACAGTTCTTCTTGGAGAGGGAAAGCGCACAGCAATGAAGATCGCACCTACGCTTTGTTACACACTCGGACTCTCCTCAAAGCCCGTCTGCAACGGTTCTTGTAGAGAGAAAAGAGAGAGCGCATGGCATGAACATTGCAGTCGTGCAAATCGGAAACGTGTGAAGAGAAGATCGTGCATCTGGCATCGGTGAAGAGGAGAACAGACAGCCGGAACGAAGGAAGAAAGAAAGAAAGCGCTCACGCAAAAGGAAGACAAACCCGGGCGACGAAGAAGCGAACCGGCGGCACTTCGGACGCGATGGTGCTTTCTGCGCCTCCATCGTCATCCGTCTACGGCAACCGACGCATATCAAATATTACGTACGTGCGCCGGAGGAACAGACTTCACCGCAAATCTTCTTCTTCTCCCTTTTGAGAAGACCGAGTCTTCTGCAACAGGAAACATTCCGAACTTTGCACACGACTGCAAGCTTGCGAGCACAAGGTTCTTTGCAACACTTCTAGGATTCTCGCTCAAGAAGGTTAGTCCTCCCTCTCCTCTACGGTTTCTCTGATGAAGGTTTGCAGTTCACAGTTTTGTTGGAATATTTCCTGTTGTATCGCACCAAAATTGAAGGAGGCAAGAAATGATGTTCAGATAGGAGACAAGCAAAGCAATGTCCAGATTGAACGAGAAAAGCACTTTTGCGAACCTGGATTACTCACTGTGCCAAGGAAACAACACCAGTTTTGGCTGCTTATGTGATGAACCATGGCAACAAGTCCATGCTACAGGTCCATGATGCCAATGCCACAAAGTGTGCAATCCTCAGTTCAAGAGACAAATCTCTGACAATGAGAGACACAGAGAGACAGGAACCCTGCGAAGAATCATTCAACCACAAAGCACAAAAGGGACAAAACAAACTCTCCAAGCCTGCAAACATTTAGGGTTTTCAGTATGGGGTGTACACACTGAAACCTGCACTGGCCTCCTGCCTGTAATACCAAATGCATCCTAAGGATTTCTGAGAATCAACAGCATGTGCTATAGTGATCTCAAAACCGAGGTTCATCATCATCCTCAATGCATGAGCAAAACCCATCCTGCTGCAGCTGGCTTACAACATGGTCAAGTTTGAGCTTTGGCACACATATGTCTTGTGAAGTTGGGGGTCACATGTTGAACAACATGAGCAAAGCAGAAAAACCAAGAAAACTGTAAAATCACCAGCTCATCTCCAGGATGAGCATCCTAGACCCTGTGAATCCTAGTAAGCGCCATAAGTGGAGAACGAACAACAATTGCTTTCTCCCATTCTAAGGCATTCATATCATCAGGTACGCTTTAGAGAATCCACTAAAGCCACTTCTTCTTCTTCTTCTTCTTCTTCTTCTTCAGCGAAGCTGTTTCTCATACTGGCCAATACTTTTGCTTCATTGGGGAGAGAAAACCACCGCTTCCTGTTCCATAACTCTACCTTGTTCCCCGAATCCGCGCTCCGACCTCTGCTCTTTTCCCCGATTCCAAACACAAACCTTTCCTGAAGAAAACCGACCAGAGGAAGGAAATCCAAAACAAAACGTTTTGAAGGTAAGATTTGAAGACAACCACGCGGGCGATTTCAGGTTTCCAAAATTCCTTTAGTTTCCTTTTCCTCCGAAATCTGCTGCATCCGCGCCAAACGTCCACGATTGATTTTCCCCGGCGTCCTTTCTTCCTTCGCTCACTCGATTCGTTGCTAGCTTGACAAAAGAAACCCTAAAAGCTGTTCCACGACAAACCCTACAAAACTGTTCCTCGACAAACCCCAAAAATGCAACCACAGACGCTCCCTCGTTTCAGCATTGAATTTTTGTTCGTCTTCTTTGTTGTTGGCATCTTCTTGTTCGCTGTTTTCTTCCATTCAGACAAGGTATGAAGTTTGCACAGGAAGAATGGCAGTGTGTGGTGGTGGGTCATGTAAAACAAAGGTTTTTTTTTTGGAGAAGTTCGTCCTTGGAGAATTTACACACATGTGTGGAGGAAACTCTAGAGGGTTTTAAACAGCATCGTACTCTTATTGTTACCTTTGTCCTCATTGACTAGAATCAGCTTCTGAGCTATTTGTCTTGAGTTTGTTTATGATTCTAGAAGCCTACCGTGTGAACTTGAGCAGTGCACACAAAGCAAGTTTTGCATCATGTGCTCAAGGACCTTCTACAACCTCATGGTTGTAAACCCCATCATCCATTTCAAGAAGTTGTTTCAAGAAGAAAACTACTAACAGACAATAAAAATACCGCAAATTCACCCTGTCTTTGGGCCTCCTTTCACCCACAAACCAATCTTTTAGTGGTATCAGTAAAGTAAGGAAATTTGATTAAATCTCGGTATGAAAAGCTGAAACTCAGTACGAAATGCACAAGGTTTGAGAGGAATTATAGTAACTGTACAGGTCTGAGGAGCAGTGAAAATCTATGTAGCAGCAGTGGAGGCGCTCAGAAAAAAAAAGAAAGACAGTGAAACTCAGGAACCATCAAAATTGATGGTTTTCTGAGTTTCACCTCCCCCCCCCCTTGAATGCTATTGTACTTTTTTACAGGTTTTTTAAAAATCTCACCCTGGGTATGACCAAACTCAAGGTACTGGTGCTGTCTTTTCCTGACTTTACGGATATAGAGTTATCCGTAAAGTAACCCTGTCTTCACCCTTCGGGCCTCCTTTCACCCCCTATCCCCTCCTTCAGTGGTATCTCCAAAGTAAGGAAATTTTATTAGATCTCAGTCAAGAAAGATGAAAACCCAAAGCAGGAAAGCCCTAGTAAGACCACAGTTATGAACACGTCGAACAACTTTATATAGCTCCAAAAAGTTTCAAGAACTGAACGCCAGCCATCTCCAATTTAACAAATTTGTCCTTTTTTGGGAAAAAGAAATTCGGAAAATTTTGTATATATATATATTGGGTAGTGTGAATTCGACTAATTTGGTTAATTTTTGGAAACATTTGCCAATTTTTAACATCAATTTCTTTATTTTTTGAAATCCTGGTTTTTGATTCTTAAAGTATAGTTTAAATAAAATAAAAATTAACCAAATAAACTTTTATAAAACAGCTGGTTCTTTCTCCAATCTTTTGTGAAAACCGTTGGTTCTTTGAGGCATTTGCAATAAAGGATGTGCTGATGCGCCAATGAAGGTTGTAGCATTCTACATAGGTGTGTGTTGCACTGCAAAAGTTTCTTTGTAGGGGAAAATAGGGATCCATAGTCCACAAGTGCTCCATAGCTTGTGGAGTATGGTGTTTGTTTTCAAAAGAACCTCTAAAGAAATTCTTAGTGTAGTTGGATGAGCACGTCGCATGTTGTATATAAAGAGGTTTTGGAAATGTAGTTTGTAATTGTAATTTTGTAACATGTACCGTCAAATACACACACACCTATGCATTAGGCACGGGGTTCAAACTAGTTTGCAATAGAGGATGTGCTGATGCGCCAATGAAGGTTGTAGCATTCTACATAGGTGTGTGTTGCACTGCAAAAGTTATTTTGCAGGGGAAAATAGGGATCCATAGTCCACAAGTGCTCCATAGCTTGTGGAGTCCATGGTGTTTGTTCTCAAAAGAACCTTTAAAGAAACTTTTAGTGTAGTTGGATGAGCACACTTACAATGCATAAAATCTTTTAAGGATTTCAGAAAATGAAACACTCACTCTTCACTCTTGCGAGCATTTAAAGACTGAGCATTTCATTTTTCAAAACGTCTCACATTGTTTTTTTATTTATTCTTGTGATGCTCAACACATATCTTGTAGGTACCCATTAGATATCACTTAAAAAAATTGACAAAAATCCATTGGTTTTTATGCCATGCAACATCCTCCCAAAACAACAGACCTCCTCAACTTCTAGGGGCCCATTATTTTGAGAATGCCCCAACCCTTGGTTGTTACCTTACACAGAAATACTTGTTCAATTTTTTTTAGTGCACATGGAAGGTATCCTACCAAGTGTATATTGCTTTTATGAATTAAAAAAAAAAAGATGTAGTGCCTTTTAGACTTGGGCATTACAATTTTCAAAATGCTTGCCCCCATTTTTTTCCCATTATAACTAATGGGTAACATGGGCAAAAATTTAAATAAAATTTCAAGTAGATTACACTTGGTTTTACCAGATTGGGGCCTTCTCAAGATGATATATTGCACTGAAACTCTTCCAGTTCCAAGATTTGTTCCATATCAATCTCTACTAGTGTTGGCAGGTCCGGGACTAGACATTTTTTTTGTTTTTGCAAAATGCTTATATTCCTACTAATGTTATTTCCATTATATATCTTGGAAACTATAACAAAAAAAATCATTTCGACAAATTTATAGATCTACATTTCAACAAATTGAAAAATGTCAATATGTGAAGGGGATCTGATCCACATTTGTTGTTTAGGTCGATTAAATGGTGCAAAAATAGTTAAAACTGAATGTAAAAAGTACGGTGAAACATCTTTACATGTATTTTTTGATCAAATTGATTATGCAAAAGCACAAGCATCTACTCATTATGGAATCTTGTGATGCACCCCCAAACTCCTTAATGGACTCAAATGTGAATCCAAACTGAAAACCGCAAAAAAGCAAGGAGTCGGGGCACGCTCCCTAGTTCGTAGCACTTTGAGGGGTAGAAGGGTGTGCTGGAGCTCTAGGATGGGATTAGGAATAGTGACAAACATCAGTTATTCACACGGACCTGCACAAAACTAACACAAGGTGGTTAGTGCATAGTTTGAACACTTTTGGTGCTAGGACGAGCCACGGGCAAATTCAGACTCATAAGACTCACCATGGCCCGGACTTGGGGGAAATCACCACCTTCCCCCTTATAATATACTCTGTGCCTCTCCATGAGGCCCACATCCAAATGGCTTTTTGTCCCAGGACTCCCAAGTGGGAGTCCTGAAATTGCCAAAATTGGGATTCCCACAACTTTGGGGCCCCATAACTTTATGTGTAAACCTCTGTTTGAGATGAGGTCTTAAACAAAGTTGTAGCCTTTGTCTAGAGCTTTTCAACGATATGTCGCACACCACTTGCACAAAAGGAAATCAGGGTGATTCCCGACTTTTAGTGGTCAATAGTCAAATTGTCAATTTGACTCCCGACCCTTCTTTTGGCCATAACTTGTGTTTCAGATGTCCAAATGGGTGATGCGAGCCCATTTTAAACATCTACATTTCAATAGCTTTCCAATGGTATAAAGAACTCTTCGAGCCATTAGGTTTTGACCCTTGCAATCGCTCTCTAAACATTCAGGAGTCCACCAGGACTCCAACTCTTAAAGTGGAAGCTCCTTTGGGAGTGTGAGGGTTCATTCCTTCACACTTTCCTTCACTCCCGGGCTTCCCTCTTGGCTCGCAACTTTGCAAGCCCTTGCTTTGGTCGTGAGCCCAAGGCTAGGGTTATGACATCTTAGGTGTCAAAGTGTGGGTTTCATATTTTTAACACGAAAAGAAGACAAATTGTGTTATATCCAAAACGTACAAAATTTCGTAAATATCAAAAAGGCATATTTAAAGGTTGCAAAGCAAATGATACATAACTTTGTTTTGAAAGATATGGCATGAAAAGCTATAAAGCTGGTCATATTTCATATCAAACAATTGAAGCAATGCCTCATATTATAAGTAAAGAATTTCAAAGAAATGGTCAAATATGGGTAAAATTTTTCATAGATATTCCTATTACCAATAAACCCACTGAAGTTAAAATGGGAAAAGGAAAAAAAAATTCTACAAGTTGGATTGTTCGTGTGGTAGAGGGTCAAATCTTATTTGAAATGGATGGTGTGAATTTGTCAAATGCTCAAAAAATTGTCGCATTAATAGTGCATAAACTATGTTTGTCAACTAAGTTTGTTTAGTGGTTAATTAGTTAGTAAGTAAAACCAAGGCAAAAGCGAGCTGAAAAATGCGGAACAAAGCAAAGAAAGTGGACAAAGACTAGGAATCTTTGTAAACTTATGGTTTTTATCAACCCAAAAATGCAGAAGCAGTCAGGGCAATGCTAAAACCGAGCAGTAAATAAAAAATTTATTATTATAGATAATTTATGGTTTTTGACTTCAATAGATATAGCCTTTTGGGTTGTTTATGGAAAAAGCTTGAAAAAAGAAATATCTATTATCATTTTTTTTGCCCTTATTTTGGTTTTAAAATGAAAAAAGGGCACAATTTACAATTTATTTACAATGTAAATAAAATGATTTTAGCTTGAAGATATGTGCAAAAGGGAAGAAAATACATTAAGGCCTCAAGCCTTAGGTCCAAGGCCACTTTGTTTGCAATCTTCCAAGTTAACCATAGAAGAGATGAAATTTTGTAGTAAGATTTCTTGTCCTACATAACGCTTTTCTTGTTTTCACGCACTTTGCCAGGCTCGTCAAATAAGAAGTAAGTGGGTAAATAGAGAAGAAAATAAATCTCTTTTTGAGCTTTCTTGTTTAAAGACAAATATAATCAAGCGCACAATGCTAAGGTCGAAAACCCCCAAGGAAAACGATAAGGCTTATAAGATAATAAAAAAATGATGCAAAAAATCTTTTTTTGTTTTCTTGGAATGTAAAGCAAATGAAGAGCTAGCTACTATGTCCTATTATGCTCCTTTTTTGTTACATGAAAAAACACATAACAGCCCACTGTTTGTGAAGTAGAAAATGAAATTTATATTCGTTTTTACCCAAAATAAAAAAAGACACAACCAACTTATATTCACTCCAAATAGACTCCGTTTTCATCATGAAAATTTATTATGTCAAAATTTGTTATAAAAATTTAATTATGCCAACATTATGGAAGTTCCTGGATTGTGTAAAATAATAGTAGTTCCAAAGGCACCTTCTAATTTAATAAGAAATTACCTATGAAGATTATTTGTAGTCAAAAGTTCACACATACACAAAGCAAAAATTTGACAAGAAGGTCATTTCAATTTAATAAATTTGTATTAAATCGAAAGTCAAAGAAAAACATAGAATATGTCACCTACAAGGTCATACCATGTATAATTTCTTGGAAAAACTTGTTATGATAAAAAAATTTTACGATTACTTAATCAAAATACAAAGAAATTTTATTCAATTATCAATGGCAATGTCGTTGTTACGATTATTGCCGGAAATACAAAATAATTTCAAGATTTTTGAACATATCCGAGGGTTTGATATAACTATTGTTACTTCAGCCAACACATAAGATGAAACTTTCATTTTGTGGAGTGGCTTTTTGTAAAAAGAGGTTTAGTCATATGTCAAATCAAATCACACACATATATTGCTTGTGGTTAGATATGAATTAGAGCGAATGCAATGTAAAATCAATTCTCAACATCAAAACCTTCTTAATCATATACCTAATGAATATTTTTTCAAGTCATTTAAGTTGCCAAGAAATAGTTTCAAAACATGAATAAAAAATCAATGTATTTTCAAGGGTCGCCCTCACTCTGTATACAAGTTATTTTGCGTTTTTCGTGCAAGAAAAAAATACCATTTAAATAATATTTCCAACAGAGTTGCAAATGGATTTGCTTGTTCACCAATCATTGAGGGTTCTAGAACTACTAGACCTACGATATATGAAATAATACCTAAAATAACTATTGGAAGTGCTTTGACATAAAGCTAAAAAAATGTGATGATAAGTAAAGGGATAAGACTCATTTTTGAGTTGAAGGAATATTTTCAAAAATTAAAACTCACCTATTTCAGGCCAAGTCAAATTTTCTTGACCATGGTTCAACCTTTGGTTCCAAGTTTAAACCAAGGCTGATTTTGACTTATTTGTGAGGATGGTTTAAAAGTTCATTTAAGGGTTTAAGGTTTGATTTGGCTTTGATTTGTTTGGATTTTTGTTTTCACAATGTTCCTTAGCATGTTTCCAAGAATAACAATAAAAAACAACCTAAAGAACAATTAGCTAACAATGATTTCATGGCTCCACCCACATCAATTTATTTGGACCTCTATCCAACATAAGGAACAAGGGGTATGTTACATTGTGGCCTTGCCATTCCCGTTAAAAAGTATCTTAAGGCAAAAAAAGAATTATGGAAACTATAATATTACACCATGCAAAAATATAATCTTCGAAAAATCCTCTAAAAAATATCAAAATCCTTCAAGATATTATAATTCTATAACTAATATCAAGTTTCAACACAAGCCAAAAAATCATCTTTCAAAAATCCTCATATTAAAGTAAACTTATAGTGTACCTAAGGGCCAAAATCCCTTAAGCTACTATACTCTCTAATGAATTTAAACACGATATCCTTGCCTGGGTAGGCAAGGCCAACAAACTAAGGACCATTGCAACATATATTTGTAAAGACCATTTTAATTCTACCTCTAGAGATGTCCTTAAATATTACAGCTTAAAACTAGGATTCTAAACTTTAGAACCCTAAAACTTAAACATAGGACTTTGGAACCTATAAACTCTAAACACAATTAAAATATTAGACCTTAACCTCAACCTAAAACCCTATGACCCAAACCTTGTGAAATCCGTAATTATGGGCATTTTGCTTTTTAGAATGCCCATGCTTGCAAGCATTTCATCTTCTGGAATGTGCAAGCTTGTGAACATTCCATTTTTTGAAATGCCTCATAGGTTTTTATAGCATACCTCCAAACACACTAAAAAACCTTTTGAGGATTTTTCCAATTGGAATTGTGCAAGAAGAAATTCTAGCAACACGCTACATACATTGTTAAAAACTTTTCACTTATTTTTATACATCTTGTAGGAATCCCATGATTTTTTATAACTTTGATGTAGTCTCTACCACTATTCATAAATATATTATAGGAAAGGAGGTGGTGTTTCTTTTCCAAGTTTGGGCCCTGATGTGTTTTATGAGTTCAACTTGTTTATGCTTCATCCATGCACCATTTTAGCTTCAACTTGCACTAATTTTTTTTTATAGTTTGTGTAAGTTGATTTCACCTTGAACTATTGTTTATGAGTTCATTTTAATCCCTATTCCAACATCCCATCCCTATTTCTATTTTAAGAATTATTTTTGTATTTAATTATAAGCTTGAAAATCAACCAAATTCTTTACCTTGATACCACACGACAAACTTAAAGGTGTCACCTATAATATGCTTTGTAACTTCCCATGGGAGCTACATTTGATGACATTTTCCCCACAGATTCCCAAAAAGGTTATTGTCAAATTTGAAGTCCCACAACTTTAAAAGTTTAAATTTTCTTATTTCATGTTTCGATGGAAAGCTTACATCAAAAGAATTTCAATTGGTCTTTTTCGTTTTGGAGTGCATGTCTAGTTTTTGATCTTTGTTTTTATTGAAACCTTTGGTGTTGTGGGAGAGCAAAGGAGAATACATTAAATGAATTTGGTTTTGGTTGCTTCAACAAATGTTTGTGAGAAGAGTAGTGCTTGAGAGAAATCATTGAAAGAGCTTTGATTCTAATTTTTGTTGTTGAAAGTTTGTTGAAATTTCTAGAATATTGTAAGGAGAGAGGTTTTTGTTGTTGAGAATTTGTTGAAATGTCAAGGGGTGCAATCTCAAGGGTGCAATATTCAAGTTGATGTCAAATAATAAAACAGATTTTGTTATTATTAGTTTGCAACAAACAACCTAAGAAATATGTGTGTATACAATTGTAAGATTTTGATTTGAAAGATGCTTTGCATATCTCAACCCAACTATTCTTATTTTCTCTCGGAATTTTAGATACCTACCCCACTTGAAATTTTAGATACCTAGTTGGAAGCCACCCTTAATCCAAAAGCTCACCCAGATCCACAAGGCAACGCCCAATGAGCTTGGCCATCTCAAGGCTCTCAAGCAAAAGAAAGAAAGAAAACACCACACAACCATAGTTTTTATTTCCCAACAAATTTTGTTGTTTTGTTGACAACACAAATTTGAAAAATTGGAAGAATTTGGTTTTTTGAGCTCAAATTCTACTAAATTTGCTAATTACTTGGAACAAATTGCCAAAATTTGAAAATCACACAATTGGGGGAAAAAAAAGAAAAGAAAAAAAGCACCTGCACACATCCCAAAAATGGAAAAATTTACAATTTTCCATTGCAAAAGAATAGGTACCTAGCCATCTAGGCTAGGCTATGCTAAGCTAGTCCCAGTAAGAATTTGTGTTTGGTGTGAATGAGACATCCACGTCAGCAGAAACCTTCGCTCCAAAACTGCGATTTCGGCGTCGAATCCGCCAATTCTCACGCGACTGACTCGCGCCATTTTCACACTTATCATCAACACAGTTCAATCCGATCTCCACCGTGGAAGCTAATGAACTCACCCATCTCGACCGTCCGATCACGGAAAACGCTACCGGTTTACGTCACCCAAACGTTGGTCCGCGCCGTGATCGTCGCGTCGTGGCAGTGACCCTACGATGGGGCTCAGTGATGGAGATCCGTGGAAAGAAATGGGGGAAGTGTAAAAGATAGGTCTGGATTAGGAATCTTTATGCAACAGGACGAATGGGCGCCTCGTCCCGTGCATGTGCAAGGGCTCAGATCATCCTCTCGTGTGATCGACGGTTCCAATAATTAAGAGAATAAACTGGATTTTCCAATAAAAAATGGGCAAGGCTTCCCCTCCTTTGCGTCGTCTCTTCCCCGGCTTTCTACACCGCTGCTGGGCTTTCACGCCATCGCCATAGCCAGTGGTCTGCGAGTGTTGCAGTAGCGTCTATGGACTTCTGAATGGCTTGATTCCTCTGGCGGAAGATAGATCATTGCAGTGGCTTTCCATCGGTTGTCGAATTGTTGAATTTGGTTCAGTGAATGGTGAACGGCGGTTCGAAAACAAACAGCGAGTGGCTTTGATTGTCTGGAGAAAGCTCTGCGTCGTGCTTGCGTCAAACTCTTCTCCTACTTCTTCTCGCAAGGATTTTTGGCTTCTGTAGTAAGTTTGGTATCATTGCCCTTGTTTTTTTCCTGTACCTTTCTCTCGTTTTTGATATTTTTGCTGCCTGCGTGCTTCTTGGTTTGTCCTCTTTCTGCTGCTGGCTTGCAGATTCTCTAGCATTGTTCATTGTGCCGTGCTGATGGGAGATGTCAAAAGAACTCTGAGGCCTCGTACTTGTTTGAAGTAAGGTTTTGTAATCTCTCTCCCTACCACTAGGCGGGCAGGCTTGTTGTCCGGTTTTATGTTGACGTACGACTTTTGTCCATGCGCACGGCATTCATTCTTTTATGTTTCCTTCAAGTTTGCTCTAGACTCGCGCTACATCAAAATTGGATTGTTTTTTCACTCCCCGGGCGCACTCATTGTGCTTTGTTGGAAGTACGAGTCGCAGAGACCAGACCTGTGAGCACATAAATATTTTCTTTGAAGTACATATCTAGTCGTCGTTCCAGAAAGAGTTGTAACAGCTCTTCATTTTGCCTGAAGGGAGATCTTTTCGACTGTTTCTCCACAAAAGAGCTCCCCAAGGAGTTGTGATCCCTTCCTTGGATGTCCAGTCACATGAAGCCGTCCATGAAGATATAATTACGTCCAGACCAAGGAAGCTGCTTGGACGACGTTCAACTTTGTAGTGGACGGTGGATAGCAACCGCTTTGTATTCTAAATCTTCCTGTTTCATTCGTTGACCATGATATGTCATAAAGAACCCGTTGCTTCTTGTCTTTCAGTCATGATATGTCTTCATCTGGAGTTCAGTTGTGGAGTTTTCCAGTCTCATGATGGAGTTAACCTACTGTACTTGTGTTGGAGTTTTTCTCAAGCAGAAAATGGTATTCTTAATCTGGTCATGTGTTGAGTCTTAACTGATTTTCCAAGAGCTCTGGAGAAGAACAGGGAGCAGATGTGACTGGCAGAATGGAGAGCCTGTTTTTGGAATGTGGAAGGCAGAGGCCCTTCAATGATCTGATGATGTCCAATCTACCACACCTAAAGATCTTGAATGTGTTGCAATCTATCTATCTGTCATCCTTCTGGAGTTTTCATGGGAGACTTGCAATGATGCTTTCAAGGTTTCTCCCACTAACAAGTATTGGTAATTTGCTTGTTGATTAGGGCACCAGGCATTCTCTTGTGCGGGCTTCACTTCTCTGGCGATCTTGTTACAGTGTGCCAGCACAGTGGAGTGGAAGGGTTTGGAGTGGAGATGACAGCACTGATACATACAGCAACCATGAGCACATTGCATTGCTTTGCGCATGGAGGGATACATCACAACCTAACAACAATGGTAGGCTTGGCAAGAGGCAGACCATTAAAGAGTAACAAACTCAATGGGATGCGGTTTTCATCATTGGCCTCTTTCAAGCTCACCAATGGCACAGACAACAAGCAAACATTGTCCTACAAATCAAGCATGTCTTTCAGTAATGGAAGCACTGCTGACTCTGGTTTTAGTGAGAACGATGAAGATTACATCAACTCCAGTGTCATGGAAGCCGTAGAGGTGAAGAGTGGTCCAGATGGATTTGTGATTAAGATGCGGGATGGTCACTTTGTGAAATGTGTTCACAATAATCCAGATGGAGGTGGTTTGCCAGACTATGGCCCCCAGCCAGCCATAGTGCTCCAGATGGATGATGCCTCCAAACTTCTGCTTCCCATCATTGTCTTGGAACTCCCATGCACAATGCTTATTGAGGCAGTGCGCAATGTTCAAGTCATGCGGCCTACTGTTTACCATGTAATGAGGGACATGCTTGAGGTCATGGGCTATCAAGCCAAACTGGTGCGTGTCACTCGCAGAGTTCACGAGGCCTATTATGCTCGCATCTACCTTGCTAAAATTGGTGATGAGACACAAGGACTGGTAAGCTTGGATCTGCGACCCTCTGATGCCATTAACTTGGCAGTCCGCTGCAAGATTCCTATTCAAGTGAACAGGGATCTGGCATATGGTGATGGAGTGCGCATTGTGGCTGATCCCCCAAAGCTGCCCTCTCGATCCTTGCTCTCGGAATTGGGGCTGTTTCTTACAGATCTGGACCGAGCTGAGGCAGACTCTTGTGCAGCTGCAGAAGAGTTTGCACTAGTGCGCAGTATGATGATTGCAGCTGTGGAGGAACGCTACAGTGATGCTGCAAAACTTCGTGATGAACTCAGGCAGCTGCGATCCAAGAAGAAGAGGCGGCAGCAGAAGCAGTTTTAATTCTATGAGGCATGCCAGGGGTGCACTGTCACTGGGAAGACAAGCCTCTACTCCACAAATTATTCTTCATTGTACAAATGAGGCAGTCCTTTAAGTTATTTCCAAGCTTGAAGAAGTCAAAATCAGAAGAATGGAAGGCTGGATAGTGGGGGAAGTCCACCTTCCCATCAAAAGGTGCACACTGAGCAGCAGCATGTGCTCAATGAAAAGGTTTTAAGGCGTAGATCCTGAACTACAGGCACATGGTGTGAGTGGCATCCCATCCCTGCTGGTCTCTGTTTCCTGTCCGTCTGCTGATTGCAATACATATATTCGTACAAAGTGTAGTGTTACCATGTAATCGAGCTTACTCCTAGAAGGTACTCCAGGTGCTTATTGGAGCACAGTTATAACCTCTCAAGGAGGTGTAAGGAGTTGGTCATATTGGCCACAGATCTAGGTAGCAAGCTGAAAGTGTATAAGAATGCTGTATAGGATTACATCATTAGCACAGTAGTTTACCTTGGTTACATATGTCTCAGAGTTTCAGTCTTGTATATAAGCAGAAGTCTTTGCTGAAGTAGTTGCTGATCTCTCAGCTCATTATTGAGCTCAATCTGTCGAAATCAACGGCATTCACATGTCTATCTTTGAAACAAATCAATCTAGTTTTACTTTACTTCCTTTTATGGTGAATACTCTTGGTTTGCTGTTTTATTGCAGTTCTCTACATTCTGTTACACATTGTAAACCAAGTGATTAAATGGTATCACAGGAGCAGAGAACTTCGTTTTGTTTTGCTTTGGTGTCCTCTTGTTTTTTTCTTGCAGCATGGTTGGACAAGGATAATAATCTGAATCAGCCTCTTTAATCTCTCTGTGATCATGTTTGTACAATGATCTGATTCAGCTAGACCCACAAGGTAGCTCAGAGAATTGAATTACTGGGAGAATTAAACCTGTAAAAGCTAATTACCTAAGAAAACAGAAACCCCAGCTGTAGTACCTACTGTGCCAGCTGCTTCTACAGCTGTGGCAGATCAACTATTGGGGTCCTAGAGAGCTGCTCCAGCTGTGGCAGATCTACTATTGGGGCCTGGGCAGTGTTGCCAACCGGAATCATCCTGGTACCTCACTCCACATTTCAACTTCACTTCTGTATGCAGTTTCTTCTTTTGTGACAGGAAGGTGTGTGTAAGATGAATTCATTTTTTTGATATTCATTCAATGCTGTTAATATGAAGCCGATACTGATGTTTTGTTAGAGAATTGGTTGAAGTAGCTTTCTTTCTCCTTCTAATGAAGAATATTTGTGCAGGCTATGTAAAACTGATGTTCTTGTTGGGGATAAAGGTGAGGTTGTCTCCATGGGGAAAGACAGTCCTCCTTTGTTCTTCATTTTGTTATATGCATGTCTGTCAGAAGCATCGCTGATCTAAGTGCATGCAGGCTGCATCACCTCCTGATACAGCTGCAGCACATGAACAGCAAAGAACTGAAGTTGTCTCATAATAGCAATTTATAAATGTCCCTGCTCCAGAATCAGAATCTGACCTAGGCATGGTGTTGATTTTTGAAGTACTGCCATCTGAAACATGGCTGCAGTCAGGTATTTCAACCCATTCAAACCCTTGTCTTTGTTGCATGCATGCATTCTTGATTTTGATTCTGATTCTGTAAGGTTCTGCTAAAGTCTGGTGGGTGCAACTTCAGAGGAGTATATATCTCATTGTGAACTGTACATGTATTTATGTTCAGGTATCGGCCTGCAGGATGAATAGACCTGGATTCTTCCAGGGTGACAATCAGGAGGGTATGGAGGCCACCAAGGAGAGTGCATAAAACTGTCCTAAAAAGATCATCTCTTGTTTCCCTCTGCTCTTCTTCTGATCTCTTGCTTGGTTTGTTTCAAGTTTTGTTGTTTTTGTATCCCCATTCTCCTTGGTTTCCTTGGTGTTTCTCCTTCTCTTTTTGTTTTGTTTTGTCGAAGGAAGATGATTAGTGTAGATACTTCCACTCATATTTCCACTCAGTTTAATGTAGAACATTGACCTCCACTCACTGCTGAAAGCTGATGAAGGCAATGGGTATGTAATGTTAGCTGGTGACTACTGTACAATTCAAACCCAGTTTGAACAGGGTGACAAACTGTTTGTTTCTCTGGTTTTTAGGTTTTTTGTCATCATGAAAAATGTCACTGGTATTAACACTTTGTGAATGACCCATGAAGTTTATGACTGGACTCAGTGTGTGCTAGTTTTGGTTTTGCTGGAACTCAGAGGACAATTAGCTTGAAAAGTGTTTAAATGGGGTTTTTGCAATCTCACAGATATGTATCTACACACGCGAAGGTGTTAGTTCTTTGCAAGAGAGGACATACCAAATGCAAGGTATGTACTAGAGTTGCTGAGTTCCAGGTTGTTCTTGGGTCAGTTCTGAACCTGGCTGTAGGTTGTACATTGTTTTAAGAGCAAAGAACTGGCCTCCTGTTAGAATGGGAACCTCTACATTTCTCTACATTTCAAGAGAATCAGAATTGGCCTTCTGTTGGAACTGGAACCACTGCTGCAGCCCCCTTTTTCTAGGCCAGTTTCAGTTTTATAGGTAGGCAGGTTTTACTGTATAAGGAGGCAGCCATTTTGAAAGGGTTGCAAAATGAAAAGCAAATAATTGCCTTTTCTCTAGACAGGAGACTAGATAAGGAGTGCAATGTGCATGTGCAATGGTGCATCAGTGTGTAGTAGATGGCCACAAGTCTTCCGTGGGTATCAGCTTCTAACATACCAGGCGGTACTGATATTGGATACTTCAAAGAAAGTCGATACTGGCCAAATATTGGTATTGGATCTTTCTTTAAAAGATTATACTAGCCTGGTATTGGAACTGTTTCTAAACTTTTGTACCACCTAGTTCTGGTAAGTGTATACATGGTATTGAGATTAGTACAGCCTTGGTATGAAGCTGGTAGTACCTCAGGTCCTTACCAAGCAGGCAGTAGTATGAGGTTGGTATATATTACCTCATGTCTCTACCAGGCAAGTACTGGTACAAGGGTGGTATTGGCTTATGTCATTCCTGTTTGTTTGGTTGGTTCTTTGATAGCAGGACCAGGTTCTGGCCTGGTACCCTGGCTAAGTGACACTTGTCTTGACTTCTTACATATACATCCCAATTGTAGTCAATCGTGTAAGTTCTTATGCTTTTCAAGTACGCTGTAAACATGAGACATTGGAATGATGCGAGGAATTGGGTTTCACCTGGAAATGCCCTCCACAACATCCCTATATGTATGTGCAAGAGGGTGGTGAAGAAGAACAGTGATGAAGAATGGTTGGTGCAATGTGCCAACACATCCCTCCTACCCCATCTCCTAACCCCATGTGGTTGTCATGGTCATTCAAACTACAATGATATTTTGGCTACTTCATGAGTATATATATATCTTGTGAGTAGTGTGTGATTTAGGTCAGTAATTCTCTGGAATCCTGGCATAGTCTAAATAGTCACTGACTTTTGGGATTATGAGCCACCTTGCAAGTAGTTGGGAACATAAGCATATCTTATGAGTAGTGTGTGATTTAGGAATGGTTGTTTTGTTCAGTAATGCTGTTGAATACTGGAATAGTCTAAATAGTCACCAACTTTTGGGATCATGAACCCCCTGGCAAGTAGATGGGAAGGGAATAAAGTCCTGATTGAGTTCAATTCAAAAGGAAAAAGGAAGTGTAGTATTATTTTTTGCTCACACCTCTTGACTTGGTCTTTACAGTAAACGCACAACACACCTGCACTATCATTCTACACTATAAAGCTACCCAGTCATGTATCATGGCAAATCCTTCCTTCAAATGCTTCATTTAACAAACATGACATGTTTACAGTTTACACTCTGATCTAGTGCCCAAAATCTTCTACCCAAAATTCTGCCCTACTTTCAGAGATAGACCCTCCACAAAGTTTTGTGAATTAACTGGTTGCTTATAAATTTCTTATAAGAATGTTATAGACACAAAATCTCATGTATTCCTTTGTTGTTCTCCTTTGTTGTTCAATGGCTTAAGTTTTTCTTCTTGTAATTCAGTTGAAGATAACATTACATGAACTTAACCAGTTTTTGTTTCATCTTCAAGCACTTTTATAGTTGTTTTCCTACCTGGGATGGGTGACCATTTACTAGACTTACTTTTGTCGAGGTTAGTGTTAGTTTTAATGCAAATTAACAATTAATAAAGGTGCTTGAAATATGAATCAGTGGTCAAAACTGATTTCACTTTAGAATAGGCCTTGGAAGAACCTGTTACAACCCAACACAATTGCAGCTTGTGCTATTGGGCTTGTCGTGTTCTTCTTCGATGGAACAGGCCTAGCTCTTTAAAAAATGTTTATATATTCCATGTCAACACATTTTAGGAGAGTTAAATGTTAGGGGAGTAACATTTGATCTGGTTTTGGACAAAACATTGTGAACGGTTACTTTTGGAATGCATTTTTCAGAGTTGAATGATAACTGGAAGTGAAAGTGCATGCAGATTGTTTTGAGGAAAGGCCATTCCAAGATTCAAATGTCATGCATTGAAACTAATAGCACGAAATCGGATGGTTTATCTTGGATCTCATTAAAAACCCAACTTAAGGCTTTCCCTACAACAACATGAAAGAGAAGACTTAACTTGTTCTTGTTATTTCTGTTCTCTTAGTTTTAAGGGAGTGAAAACAAATAGCTTTTTCCTTGCGCCATACATTCGCGGTACATTCATTTGGGTGGAGGGTTTTACACTTCTTTTGGGTTGTGGTAAAACCTTACCATAAAAAGGCACCTATATGTGTATTCATTAGTTGGCTTTTATTACAATATTTCACCATTGCATTTTTTCCTTTTTTTCAAATGTGTAGTAATTTTACCTAGTAGTAGGTACATTCATTCGGGTGGGTACATTCATTTACGGAGTATGCCCAAACTTTTTGCCACAGACTTCAACCAATGAATGGGTTGACAGATGGAGAAGTTCTAGATCCACCAAGGGAAGTGATAATTTGAACATATTGAAAGGGTAGAGCCATTACACAGATGAGTTGCATGTTATACTTTTGTTGTAATTACCACCCATGCCATTGTTTTGATACCCTTTTGTCATAATTTATCCACCCATCTCACTACCAAGACCCATTGCCATTTTAATTGCTAAGTGGTGAGGGATATTATCATGGGATGGGTGGGTAAGTTATGACACAATTTTGTCATAAATCACCACCACCACCCATGCCTTCACCCCATGAGACTCCTTCTATACCTATCCTTCTGTCATAATTCACCACCCATCCCACTACCCATTGCCATTTTAATTGCTGAGTGGTGATGGATATTATCATGGGATGCGTGGGAAGAAGCTGGGACACTAATTTGTCATTATTTGCCACCTTATAATATAGCAAAAACCCATTGCCACTTCAATTTCTAATAAGGAGTGACAGATTCTCTCATGGGATGATGGCTGGGTAAAGTATGCCAAAACTCAATTTATGCATTTCAGAGTTTGGCATTTGGGACAGATTTATGACAATCTCTATTGGGTTCCAGTTCCCTAGTGCACAAAACACTTCTCAATCTCTGTTGGGTTCCAGTTCTGTAGTTAACCAAGGTAGTTAGCTCAGTTGCTGTGTTTCCTACCTACCTACCTACCTACTTGACCCAGCAACCTTCACCTATTTTCTAACCATCAACAGGCACCTACTTACTTAACCAATGAACAACTATTTTCCTACCTACTTATCTACTTGCAGATAATATTTATTAACAGGATCATATATGTTATCAGATTGAAACCCAACATCAACTCAGTTCCAGGAGTTGTTTATTTCCAACTTTGTGGTGTAGCCAAACTCGTGGACATCCACAAAGAACATTTAGCCAAATTTGGTTATAGATCAAATATGAAATTTTTGAAAAAAAAAGAATCCTTTTATCTTTTGGCTACTTCTGGTAACCTGTTGTAAAAATTCTGTCAATTTTTTTCTTAAAATTAGAAATTGACAAATTAGAGCCATTTTTCCCACAAAAATCCTTTGTACCTTTCTGTGGACATCATATTTCTCAGGTTGCAAAAATGCCAAAATTTTCCAAAATAAAAAAAAACGTTGCTCCACTCCCTTCATTATTTGAGCAGTAGATCTTTAAAGCATTCAAAAGTCAAGGAGCCTGTCAGGATGGCCGGGTTGGGGTTCATCCAAAACTTACTCATAACAGGCATACAATGGATGGATGTACTAGTGAACTGTTGGTTCACTCCGGCTACATAGGGTCCAGGGAGATTTGAACTCTTGACTAACTGAGATTTATGATTAGAAGTCAGTATTGATCATCCACAGATGAATGTATAATATAGATGAATAAAAATAAGTGGGATACTGTACATTTTTCTTTAAGATTTCCACCTTCAAAAGTGGACACAGTTCTATCTGCATTCTTTGAAGATTCCACCTTCAAAGTGGACTCAGTTCCAAATTTGCATTCCTTGAAGATTTCACCTTCAAAGTGGACTAGTTCCCAATTTGCATCCCTTTGAAGATTTCAACTTCAAAGTGGCCTTAGTTCCAAATTTGCATTCCTTAAAGATTTCATCTTCAAAGTGGACTGAGTTCCAAATTTGCATTCCTTGAAGGTTTCACCTTCAAAGTGGACTCAGTTCCAAATTTGCATTCCATGAAGATTCCACCTTCAAAGTGGACTCAATTCCAAATTTGCATTCCATGAAGATTCCACCTTCAAAGTGGACTCAGTTCCAAATTTGCATTCCTTGAAGATTTCACCTTCAAAGTGGACTCAGTTCCAAATTTGCATTCCTTGAAGATTTCGCCCTCAAAGTGGGACTCGGCTCTTCCATTTGTAAATGGGTGAAGAAACTTGAAAGAAGGAAATGAAAAGTAGCAAGCAAGAAAAATCCCACTTAAATCATAGAACAAGTTGAAATTGTACTTTGTTGAACACTAAATTGTGTAGTGACGTTTTGTGATAACTTCAGAATTATGGTTTTCTGGTTGGAACTTTGATACACAGAAGAAATTCATGGTTTGATTGATTGAGTGTAGTAATAAGTAGTCACACATTGTGCTTACAAGTCATTTACAATCATTGTACAGTCCCAAGAGAAAATGCCCAACTAGTCATGTGGGCCACAGTAGGTAATAATTTCAGCGTTTAAGAAGAAACACAACACCCACCAAGAGCTAGACACAGATCCAAGAGATATACAGTTGCCAGGACAAGAGATTCACCGCCAGGACTTCTACTTCACGGCTTATGAGTTTCATCTTTGACACTAGCTAGCTGCAGGAGCAGCAGCAGCAGCAGCAGCAGCAGGTTCATCAGACAGACAGACAGCTATGACGATCCGTCTCCCCACAACTAGTGATCATTCTCATCAGAGCCTATATTCGAGGAGATCGGTTTTATTTTTCCCAGCAGCAATCGTTCATGTTCTTCTCTCTTTTACCAGCTTCTTGTACATTGATCTTGCTTTCGCTATGAGATCTCATGTGCCAGCAGCAGCAGCTTCCAGCTCCTTGCAGCAAGATGGCAGTTATAATGAGGGGTTGCTAGTACTAGACCCCATCAGCAGCTTTCATGCAGACGTCGTTGAGAATTCCTGGAATGCAGGAGCTGACATCGCTGTGCAGGGACAGCGGTTGAGCAGTGAATCTTCAACTCAATCTAGTGAACCTGTTTTCCATGAGGAGGAGGAGGAGGAGGAGGAGGAGGAGGAGGAGGTGGAGATGGAGGTGAGTCTGATTGACTACTGTGAGGCTGCTGGGTGTTTGGTCATATGTCTAGTATCTAGAGAAATCTCTAGACTTGCTTTGTCTCAGTCCAAGTAAGAGCAATTAGGAAGAACTATGTTAAAAGGTGTTACATGAATGTTTTGCTGATTTGAAATTTTTTTGACAAAATTTATATGATTTTTAATTGAATGGATAGATCCTATATTCCTGAAATATGCCTTTGGTTTGAACAATGAAATGTTTTTGGTTGCTTCACCAAGTATTGGTTTTGATGATGCTGGTGTCTTTTTTTTAAAATTCACATGTTACATGCATGAATTTATGTGTTTAAAACATGCATACAAAATGGGTTGGTTTTTATTCTTGAACAAAGATCACATTCTAGGTATATACTAAATCCTGCAAACAACTGCTTGCCATATAATATGTGTGTGCAGAATTTCTTACCTTCCTTAAGAGGAGACAACACAGGTGACATTAACCCGGCTGGCAGCAATCACTCAAATGATAACAGTGGAGATGGTGGTGGAGGTGGTGATGGCGGCAGCGGCACTAGTGGGGATTTGAGGAGAATGGTTTTAGCCAAAGGTTGGAAAAATATGTACCGTGAATTAATTGCATGTGAAAAAAATTAGCACTAGAAATCTGTGCTAGATTTTTCTTAATAAAAAAGAGTCATTGTTCATGAATATCTAGAGAGTTTTGAAAACATGACCCACCTATGAAAGAGTGATGTTAAATGAAAATCCAACGATTTGCCTCAAAATGGTAGCATTTGAAATGTGACATGTATTTAATGTCTTTGATGTAGGAGGAGGTGGTGGAGACGGGATAGCTCCTAATCATTCAGGTGATCAAAGTGATGTCCAGTCTGGTCCCAGTCCTGATGGTGGGTGGAACACACCAGGTCAAAGCCAATTTAGTTCACAAAGTCACCACAATAGAGGTGGTGGTGGAGACGACAAATTTCCATTTGATGGTGGAAATCCATTTGGTAGTGGCAACCCATTTGGCGGTGGTGGCCCATTTGGTGGAGGAGGTGGAAGAGAAGGTGGTGGAGGTGGCGGTGGAAGCGGAATTGGTGGAATTTGCATTGGTATTTGCATAGGTTCAGGTAATGGAAATGGTGGAGGTGGTGGTGGAGGAGGAGGAGGTGGTCGAGTTGCTCCTCCTTGAAATGTCAATTAATTATGACACTCTTCATATTTCCATTTCGATAATCATTTGGAACTTGATTATGAAATACAACAATTACCTAGTTTGCCAACAACAAAAAAAAGAATCACGGTTGTAATGTTGTGAACCCATTTTGGGAATTTGGAGTTACACTGCAAAAAGCATGATGTGCAATTTATTGCTTCCCTAGAGACTCAATGTTCCTTGATATATGTTTCATCATGCATATAGTGTTTATTTGCAATTTTTATTATTGTATGTCTCTAATCAAGTCAGTGGTCAAGCAAGCTTGGTATGAGCACTTGTGCTTTTAAAATGATAATGCTTAAATTGATCATTTGCATTATGCCATATGAAAAATCAAGATAACATCAACTTGGTTAAAGGATTTCACATTTCATTATGTATGCGTTGAATCCACACAATCTTTCCATGAATACTTCAACCAAATCCACGTTGGCATAGATTGACATAAAAAATGGCAACAATACAATACAATCAACACAAATTTGGAGTAATTGGAACACCCTTGGATAATCAAACAATTAGAAAGAGAAGTAATATTACAAATATGGAGGATTATGAATATACCTTAGAAATTGAGGATTGTGCCATACCTCAAGGGCTAATCCATGATGTGCAACATATTTTAGTTGTTAACAATAACTAAATCAAAGTAGTAATAAACTTGTTAAGGCAAGCGACTTGAAAGACTTGAAACAAACACACTATTCAAAATGCTTTTTTGTATCTTGAGAGATGATTGATATGATAGAGACATCTAAATCTTTTCAGAAAAGGCAACTTGTGAGATTGCCCCTTTCAAGGATGGGATTTATGTCTCAAATTGAATTTAGTGCATATGTATTGTATATTATCTTCTCACACTAAACAACAATTAAGTATTGTAAATCATTCTCAAAATGCCCACACTTCTGAACTTTATGTATCAACTAGCAAGTGACTCCAAAAAAATTGACACTCAAGTTTCAATTATCGTAATATTTCGAACATAGTTATTACTTTGTTACCCAAAAAGTATGAATTATGCCAAGGAAGTCAAAAGTTATGGGGTAGTTTTTTGGACCCTTTTCAAGGATTAAATGTAATAGGAAGAATTTAATGTGAAGTAGTAGTCACTTTGTAAATTTCTTTCGATTTAAATATATTATTTACAACTAGTAGATCTGATCACCATTTGAACTCACACCCAACTAATTGAACTTGCACCGGCGTTGGATGATCTTTTTCATGAACATGCTTGCATTTATAAGTGGTATTAAAATGAACCGTACTTAAAGGATAGACATCATGAAGGTAATGAGGTCTAACTTGATCACTTCCTATTTACATTACTCAATACCTCCAAATGGATTCTGCCCTTCTCCATGTCCCAATTCATGGCAGTCCAATCAACCAGTGTGAATGGAACCATTTTCATTCCATGGCAATAAGCTTGCTTTGCTTGCCCTTCCATATTCTTGACATTGGGCTCATATCACCATTAACTGAAACCAATTTCCATGCACTTGCAAAATTCTATCAATCGAATGATGTGCATGATGATTCATCAATTTGTAAAACTATAAATCAAATGTGGACATGCTTGAACACAATCCATGAGACTATTGTTCCAAAACAAACACACATGACATGCCCTCTTTTTTATTATAAAAAATGCAATCTAATGACAATTTTGCAGACTATATATATCAACGATGACGATAATATAACCTCCCAATATGTTCTTGGAGCATGTGACAATGTGCCTATAGCTATTTCAACTTTTGATGATTAACAAGTGTATCGGCTTCAAGATTCCATCTTGCAATGTTTGCACCACCGCACTTTCTTGAACATGTTTTTTTGAGGATATACATGATGTTCATTGACCACACATCCTTTCATGTTTTTACCTTGGCATGGGGCGCATGGACTACAACTTGATTTGCCCTGCCCATGTTTTGTCTATCTTGTGTGATGTTTTCCACAATGCTTTGAACTAGCATAGGAGGTCTCAATCCTTCAATCATAGACCTTTCCTCTAGTGCACATGTACACAAAATCCATTGACCCAAATGGGTGTCAAACTTTTGCGATGTGCTCACACCAAACAAACAAAGACAGATCATGCAATGCAGATGTCTTTTCATCCATTGCTTGTGATGGATCAACATTGTCAACATCCCCAAAGTATGAGAACAATTAGACACATTTCTTTCAACCACACTCTCAACTCCTTTCATTGGCAAATCGATATCATCCTTTGCAATATAGTCCATGTTGTCATAGCTGAATTGACACAAACATACTTATTCCTTGATCATGCTTGGCATGAGGATTTGGTAAGTCAGATGCCACACAAAACAAATGAATGAAGTTAAGCAAAGGAATGGAATTATTGTGACTATCACCGAACAAATAAGGTCCTCCATCTAGTGATCAAAGTCTTTGGATGTCTATACAAACCAAGCAGATTTTTTTTCACATGACCACACCAATGAAGCTTTGAGGCATGAGAGGGCTAGAAGGTCTCTACTTTCAGTCTTGGGCACTCTTCTTCAACAATAAGTTTCCATTAGATTTCTAAAGATGCAAACATCTTCTATCTTTCTTAAGTCAAGCTATACTGGTGTTGTTGGCCACCTCTCAACTCCCCACGCCCCTTCGCCTTTGCAAACCCACTTTCCACTCCAATTGTCAACTTGATATAAGAAATTAGTAGGTCAGTTAGGATTTCCATTATTAGTCCCTAGTCTTTGAGACATGACTTTTAACAACTCAACCCAGATGTAGGTCCCTCTTTCTATACTTCCAAGACTTCTACAGAATGGTACATTTGTTGATGAAGTTAGGCTAACATTTGATGGCCTTTACTGTTGTGAACCAGATCCACATCCTAAGCTATGCATCTATTATAAGAATGGGTCTCTATAGAGTGTTATATGCATGTGTGAGTGGGGCTCTGCGCAGTAAAGCCCTCCACCACAGGCTTTACCAGAATCAGACCTGTGTCTGACTCCGCCTTGTGTGGGTCATTATTTCACTAAAGCCTGTAGTGGAGGGCTTTACCCTACACTTAAAACTCATAATCCAAAGGACTAACAGTACAAAAGCAACAAACACCCTTACATTAGGAATGCTTGAAGTAGTTTTGCACCCTGGTCTCAAACAGTGGCCTATTTTCTGCTACAGGTTCACACCACCTAGTCATAGCTAGGAGAGATTGCACATTCTTGGAACCACACGATAGACCAAATGAGAGTTGGGAAGTTGGAAGCTTTGCTACATAGCTTAAGGCAGAGAAGGTGTCTGATATTTCACAAATTTGGGTTCCTGTATGCTGGATATCACCCAAATCACACACTCCACATGAAACATACGGAAGGCCCACAGGCACCAGGGACTAGTCCAGATGGGAAGAGCTCATAATCTCATCAAGAACAAGATCTAATGCCTCATATTCCAGAACAAAATCTCTCCAGGTAAAACCCAGCAGAAAATTTCCTTATCAACAATGCCAATATACCTCAGCCATCCTACCATTTGATTGACTACCACAAACAATGGAAGACAAGAGCCTCCTTCCCCCCCCTTCCCTCCATGCTAACATTTACTAGCTAGACTATGCTGTGTGTATGGAGAGGCTAGTAGAAACTGCCTCAATGACAACTTAGAACACCAGCAAAAAATACGGATGCTGTCATACATTCACAGGTTGCATTCCATAACTAAATCTACTCCATGGTAGGGAACAGCAAATACCTCCCTATGTTCTGAACCTCCCCAAAACCACCTCTTACATTGATTCTTGAGAGCGCCTCACAATTCGACTCACTTTCCGTTTGAAGTCTTCCTTGGTCTCTCGCCACTCCTTCTGCATGACAACAATCCCATCAAAAGTAAGTTTCAAAAGAGTGATAGTAGAATCTCACACCTTACATAACCTTGAATAAAGACTGAAGAGCAAAGCACATAGACAACCAGTCACTTACCGCAGCATCAATATTCGCAGGTGATTCATCATTTGGACTGGACAGCATAGATATAATGCTGAGCAGAATTGTCTCTACCTGCATTTCCACTTGCTTTTGATCAACAAAAACGACCAAAACCACAAAATAACCTACAGCACATATGTTTCCAAAGTATCTGTGTGACTTGCATGATACAAAATTCCTGCACCAAGAAGCTGCAAAAGTATAGAGACACAAACATCCTCTGCATACAGAGCATTGCAAAGCCTACAATTACAAAACCTAGATATCAGTGAAGCAATCGCTCAGCTTCAAGAGGAAAAAGAGCATAGGCCAGGACTCTGAGGTATAGACTTCAGGGAACTGATATTCATACAGTTTTCCTGCTCTGCATCCTATCATTGAGTCAACTCAGATCATATTAGAGCTTAATATGATGGCAGCTGGAGCACATTCATATAAGAGACTTCCCCTGAACAAAGGAGACTAACCAGTAAGGGGTAGAACCAGGGGTTCCCCTTGCCACCTAGGTACTTTCCCTTTTGGGGCTGCACTCTAACCTACCATTACATAAATTACCAAAACTCAATTGCAAATACAGATGAGACAATTGGTGTGGACCAATCCAGGAGCAATTCACAATCACAGCTCTCTTTCGAAATATGAAGTAGGTATGGCTTTCGAAATTTTTCCTACAAAATAAACAAAGGGCAGTGTCTCGTCTTGTTTCAGGTTTCAACACAAAACCCACACTTCATTTGTACACAACCATATATTGACTATCTTCTGTCCAAAAATGGCCTGAAATCAATGTGCTGGTGATTTTAATAAGCGAGCAATGGTGCAATGTGCTGGGTGATATTCTGCAAACAAGAGAGTCACCAATTGACAGGTGAAATTTACCGTATGTACCGGTGACCATCGCTCACTAGCAAGCTCGTAACCATTTGGATCATCTCCAGGTGCATGAAGAATGGAGATACAAACACGTCCATCAGGGTACACTGAACATAAGCCAAACTAGCAGTTAGGCTGAGATTTCTCACCAACCTTGCATACAAGAGATAGATATATCATAGATGGCAAACGCTTGGAAGTGCAGGATGATGTGCATTAAGGCAATGTTTAGACCTGTCATGTTGCATGTCGTGAACTCTCTATGCAAAATAGACCAACAAATGAGGATGCTCACATTGAGAAAAGAATATGTCCACTATCTGCCTGCCTGGAAGTACTCACCATTTGGATGCCACATGTCTGATGTGAACCTTACTGATGGAGGACTGTTTGGATAGTTCGATGGGAAACTCATGATGGCATTAAAATAGCCACCCTCACTGCAAAACAAAAAAACAGTCTCTGACCATCAACAACATACCTGTGGAATTCAACTATTCAGCCATCTTTATTCCATGGCACTGGGCCTTTTGATGCTTATGGAGATGTGACATCATTTGCTCCTGAGTATCTACCATGAATCTACCACCCAATCTTGTTGACACAACACATAGCAACTCATTCATGTGAAGTCCAAAATGACCACCCCAAACTTAGACACCACCATGAAACCAGGATCAATTTTGGACACCGAATTCCCATCAATAATTCAGGATTTACAGAATCCACAGCATAGACCACAGTCCTCTTGAAGGCATCACAAACCCTTTGACAGAAGTAATATTTGACATGTCAAGTAAATGCTTATACCTAAAACATCACCAGGACTCTCCTAACCATCTTTCCAACCTCCAAGTGTCTGTCTGCACCTCCAGATTCTGCATCATTCAAAACTTCAACAACAACTCTAAATAGCTGAAAAATACATCCAGACAGAGATCCACCTGAGCCCAAAGACGAATTTTGGTCAGAAGCTGCTTACTAGAGTGTGTCTGGAGGACCAATGATAGTTACATTCCATTCAAACAAGTTGGAATCATCTACAAGTCCTGCTGAGAAGCCATCGACTGGATTCCTAGACAAATCTGTGGCACAAGCAGAAACAGTCAAATATTGACCTCTCCTTCCTAAGATACTATAAAGTCATCAAAAGCAAGAAGTCTTCTGGCAAGGCCTAGGTATGATCATTGTTAGAAGATGATCACTGATGTCTTCAAATGTCCAGCTTTGAACGAGCACAACCTCAAATCTATATCAATCTTTATATTCCACAAAAAACACCCCTGCACTAAAAAACATTGGAGTTATCTCTGGCAGTAAAAATCCTTGACCTAATATTTCCAGTCATGGCTGTGCTCTCTGTGACTTCACCTACCAGGAGAATTGCACCTGGGAGCACACATTACAACCTCTACATACAGAGACAAGGGAGACATCCTGAAGAGAAGATGTTTCTCGGGGAGGCAATCATATACCCTCAACTACCTATTGTCCGAAAACTATCTTCATCTCTGAGATCTACCACTGATACAACAAATACACCAGAAAAAAGACATTGTAATCCAATGACATTAACCCACTGTGTGGAACTTTAAGAGAGCCATACACCACCACCATGACCTACCAAGACCAAGAGAGTACCACCTCCTCCATCATAATCATCTTGAATCCAATTATCCCCCATAACTCATGCATCTACTATGACAGAATTGAGCTTCTGGCTAGTTGTTTACATTGAACAAAGATGATGGAAATTAGGTCCAGGTTCACTGTTGCAATTTTTTCACAGGGGTTTCAAGAACCCTAGAAACAGGTAAGTAAATCCCGATGCGCTCAGTCTAAGGCGTGAGGGCTTTGAAACATAACGCCACACAATTTTGCAGCCTGAAATAAGTGCTTGCAGGCAGCAAGGTTCCATCCATATCGATTGAAATCGACATCTTCAAACATGACGGCAAATGGCTCATAAAACATACTTATCGGATCTCTAAAGCAATGCCAGCAGAAGAGCATCCGTGGCGTCACCATACCACTGCTCAAAGCCAAGGAGGAACAAGCAAGAAAGAAACCTGCTGGAGAAAGAAAAAAAACGGCAAAACGCAGGACGAAGAATTCAAGCAAAATAGGCGGAAGCGACTAGAAGAAATGGAATGTTAAGGAAAGAGAGTCTCTCACCTTTTAGCTGCTTACGCAGCAAAAGACTGGCCTGGTTGTCCGACATCCTCCTCCTCCTCCTTACACCTACCTCGGTTGCACCGGCTCACAACCCCGTCTACTTACCCGTTGCAGCAGTAGAAGCAGCAGCAGAAAGAAGGCTCTCTCTCTCAGATGGTTTTTCCTCAAACCTTGTTGGAAAAAGGCAAAAAATAAGAACAGCAAAGACACCTCTAATGTTCAGACGCTGAAGCGCGCGAGAGGCGTCGCCTGGCAGCAGTCTGCAAGAAAGAAAGAAGTCAGTCAGCGACGGAAGGCGATTGCTCACACACAACAGCATGGTGGAGGAGAAGAGGCGTGGGGCATGGGGGGCAGGAAAGAGCGGGCAGCCTTGTCGACCGCCATGGCGCTCCCTTAGCGAAGGGCGTCTTGCAGCCCCGCTCACCACTCCGGTCCCCCCACCCTCCTTCCCCCGCTGCCCGTCTTCCACAAGCCACTGCCCGCTTCCTGCCGGGCAGGAAGATTCTGCCAATTCCGTTCGTTTCCACACCCAATCGTCTTTCTCATGTCAGCAGGGCGGCAGGGGGGAGGAGTTTAATCAGCCCCTGGTTTTTATGAATTATGGAACGGTCTAACCCTTGCCCATTCTGTCATGTAAAGTGCCCAGGCGAGCCAACAGGCTCGCCTGGCGATGGCTGCTGACCTGCTGCATTACCCAACATAATGGGCAAGGGTTCAGACACTTGTCCTACTGATATGAGACAACAATTGGGCTCAAAATGAACGGAATTGGTAGAATCTGGCTGCTGGGCAGGGGCAAGGGCAAGACCATTCTACGACATTAATGTCTGGGATAGCATATTCCATGGTATTAAGGTCTGGGTGGTAGATTTAAAGAGTTCTTGAATATTGAATGATTTCTTCACTGAAAATTAAATTAAATTAAATCATAGCTGAAAATTCATTGCGAGGAATTGGAATGTGGCCTTTGGTGTTCTTTGGAAATATCTTGATGATCTGGATTTAATGGAATTTATTTGGTAAAGATTTGGATTCAGAATGTGGGAGATATTGATTTTTAAGTGATTTCTGCAGCTGAAAATTTTAAATAAATTCCAAAAAAACCAGGTTTTGGAAGGAAAAATCAATTGAGGATGTGGTAACACTTGGGCCAATGGCACAAGCCACACTAGTATGAATGAAAGAAAGATTAGGCTTACCTTGGTAAGCCTTGAATTCAGAATGACTCAAATGAAACCACAGGTTAAACAAGGGATGCGTCACACTATGGCCTTGCCATTTACATTAAAAAATATCTTAAGGCAATATATTCAAAAATAATATTTGAATATTTGAAATATGAAAATTCAAATAAGAGAAATATTTGAATTATGAAAATTCAAATATTTCACCATGCAAAAATATAATCTTCAAAAAAATTCACTAAAAAGAAACCAAAATCTATATAACTAATCTCAAGTTTCAACTCAAGCCAAAATATCATTTATCAAAACATTTCGTATTAGAATAGACCTATTATTACCTAGGGTTTAAAATCCCTTAAGCTACTATACCCTATAATGAATCTAAACACAATATCCTTGCCTTGCTAGGCAAGGCCAACAAATGACTTACCACCCATTACAAGCCTTGAATTTGGAATGCCTCACATGAAACCACATGGGACTCGGATGTACCTCAAACTTAAATGACAAATTAACTGCCAACAACTTGAAATACGTTGAAAGTTTAACCATAGAAGTGTTTCACATGAATTTGATCCTCACGTTTAGAAATCCATTTAGGTTATCCCATGTGCTTTCTTGTGAGGCATTCCCAATTCAAGGCTACCTAGGCTAGACCTAGGTTGTTAGCTATTTAGGTCACCTAGCCTAAGCTATTTATTTATCCTTTTAAATTTACATAATAGATATGTGTATATTGAACATTTGTCATCATATATATATGCACATCTATTCAATTGTGCACTAGACACATGTCATCATATTAAATGCGTATGTTTATATGTGTGTTTATAGGTGAGTCGAAAAAATAATCACAAATGCAATCGCAAATATAATCACAACTTTGATGAAACTAAACGTGTGACCATAAAAGATAGTGGACGAAAAACCCTAGTTAAGTTGCATAAAGGATGTGAGTATCATTGCAATTGGGTGCCATGCAATAATGTGCTATGTTCTATCTTTTACAACTTGTCCAAGGCAACTAGACATTATAAAAGTCATATGTGATATTTATGACTTAAAACTAATCACAAATTCATTCATTACTATGCAAATTTCTTCTAGTGAATCTATGATAAAATTATCATTCCATATTTGAACATTTTGCGTAAAAGAAAACCGTGGAAATGAAATACAAACCAAAGAATCATCACAAGGTCATGGACATGTGTGAACACAATAACATTGTGCAAAGTGCCCACCCTGGTGATCCTTATGGGGTACATTCACAAATAAAGGAGCTTAAGGCACACTTTTAAAGCACTATGAAAAAATTGGGGTTTTGCAATTGGGCTTGCAATTACAAGGACCACTTGCAAGTCAACATGAAAATATGGTGTTAATTGTGTCAAATGAGTTGCACTAGTTGCAACAAATATGACATGTGTATTTGGTGTTGCAGGCTATCATATATAATGAATGAAATATGTACAATTTAAGACAACTACTTTGTAACTAGAGTGTTAGAATGTACAATTCACTATCACGTGTTTTTCATAAGAAAACAAACAACATGCCACATAACAAATTTGTCAATTTTTATTCATGCAACATTGATGAGAATAGTTCAACTAATATGGAATTACCTTGTAACTAATGTAGTTGCTATGCTTATTTTATTTTTCAACTAATTTTTTTTATTGAGTCCAAAATAACCATATGATAACTGATTTTAATATTGTAATGCAATTGTTTAAAATGGTGTAAATATTGTTTTGTGACTTTTTTTCTAGTGTATTGAAATGGTGCCAATCTTGTAATTAATGTTGTTAATAATACCACTAGTTTGCAAGTATGTGATGAGTTTTCTCTTAGTGATGTTATTCAACTAAATGAATATTAATTATTATTTTGTCATTATGAGGGGTAGCAAAGAGACCATATTGCAACTACCAACAATATGCATAATAATGTGATGTAAGCAATTGCATTTAGTTCACATTTTTCATTTATAATTGTTGGAATTTATTACATGGTGTTAAATTACAATTAAGGCAGTGGATGGAATGTTAACATGCAATTAACAAACTTGTTAATGAAGGATGCTTATAACAACTATGTTGGAAAGAAATGATAATGAACATGTTACAATTAACATATATTACATTAAATAATTATCTTGTAATTAACACCATCACTAATGTTACATTTGTTAATTAAAATGACATGCTAAACTATGATTTTAACACTTAAAGGTATTTTGTCATGTTCATTTCATGAATATTGTTGACATTGTTTTTTAATGCAACCATCTATTGCACCCAAAATTACATTCACTTATTCACCCATCTTTTTCTACAATTTTAATACCATGAATAAATGCAACAAAATCAATATTGACATAAGCATGGAACTAAACTTGTATTAATCAACATGCAGGTTCAATTTTCACATGTTTTGATGTGCAAGTAATATTCAATTAGCACATGCATGAATGGGCAATAACATGCAATTATATCACAATTATAACTTATAATTTGTAATGTTTATATTTGTATGCGACTACAAATCAACTAACCCACTGTGCAATTTATGTACCTTTCATGCAAAGCAATGAATGAATTAACTGTTAATGATTTCAATAACATAAGCTAAAATAACCTAAAATAAGATTGAATAAAATGACCTTGAATAACTTAAGAGATAATAGTCTAAAATAACCTAAAGTATAACTGAGGATATTTAAAATAACATCAAAATAAACTTATCTATTATAGTGAATTAATTCAATTAATGATGAATTATGTTCATTATTAATGAAACAATGATTACATGATGATTTTATAGTGAAATAATTTTAACCAAAATGAAATGGTTAGGATGGGATGAAATTATTTCATTTTAAAAATCCTATCATTACATCAAAATGCATCCGAGTTCACTTTGGGTTTCACTACATTTTGAGTGAATTTTGACATTTATACCATTATGAGATTGGTCAACCCCCAATGTATAGGGACCAGTTGTTATGGACAATGAATCAGTTCACTAATACCTAATGTAACAAAGTTATTTTCAAATGAAATACACATTTATCAAATTATTTCACTTGTTAATTAATTAATTAGGCAAAATGAAAATGAATTAAATTTTAATTATTTAATATTTAATGTACTATGTAATATTATTAATAATTTCATGAGTTTCAGCCTATGAATTATTGACTAGTGTCACTATTTATGTTAGGTTGAAAACATAGCCTACGTTCAAAGGTCATGCAATCAACCTAAATAGGCACTTACTTTAGTGAACTACATAAAAAAAATATTTAATTAATTTACCACTTTTGACCACAAACACACCATTTGTGTGATTTGATCCTTTGACTTCTAAGATGGAGACAAATACCCTTACCATCAAGCCATCACACTTATTGTGACAATGTGTTACATTGCATTCTATTTATCAAATACTTCATTTAAAACATTAAAAAAACATAAATTTTGAAATTTCATATTTTATTGAAATTTTGTCCAAATCAAATGATTAAAGTTTTTTTTTAAAAAAAATCAATTATGTACATAATTACATTTATTTTCTTTTGAAAATGTAAAATCATTTGAACATTTTTTTTTTCAATATCAGTATTCAATAACATTTCAATGACCATTCTTTTGAAAAAAACAATGTTTAATAAATGGATAAGATTTTTGTTAATATAATAATATTACTTATGTTAAGTTATTTTCAACCATTCTAAAATTACTTTTCATTTTTTAAAATTATTTCACCTTACATTATTTACAATTTTTTTGGGGCTATTTTTAGTTATTTTTAGTTATTTGACCCTAAGTTATTTGTGGTTATTTGTGATTTTTTTTTTGTTATTTTATGTTATTTTTACTATTTTAAGTTATTCCACCTTAAGTTATTTTCAACTATTGTAAATTAATTTTGGTTATTCTATGTTATTTTTGGTTATTGTAGGTTATTTCACTTTACCTTATTATTGGTTATTTTAATTTATATTGCCATAAATTACTTATGGTTATTCTATTGGTGGCTATTGGTGCTTATATATTATATTAGTGATTATTGTTGGTTATTATATTAGTGGTTATTGGTAAATATTTCGTTGTTGGCTATTAATGTTTATTTTATTAGTGGCTATTGGTGAAACTATTTTATTAATGACTATTGGTGGCTATTCTTTTAATGGATATTGATGGTTATTTTTTATTAAATTATCATAGGCTATTGATGGTTATTAAAAGATATTATATTAGTGGCTATTAGTGGCTATTGTTGGTTATTCTATTGTAGGTCATTGGTGGTTATCTTATTGATGGTTATTTTAATGGTGATTATTAGTGACTATTTTATTAATGGTTATTGATGCCTATTATATTATGGACTATTATTGGATGTTTTAGATTATATTATCATAAGTTATTGGTAGTTATTTTATTGTAGGTTATTTTAAACTATTTTTCATAGGTTATTATTGGTTATTTTAAGTTATTTTACCTTAAGTCATTTTATTTTATTTATATTATTTTAAATTATTATATTTATGATAAAATAACTTATAATAACATAAAGTAGAATGACCTATAATAACTTAAAGTATAACTTGAAATAAAATACCATAAGGTGTGTCCTAAGGTTAGTTAAATAATTTAATTTAAAATAATTTAAAGTAAAAAACTTATAGTAAGCTAACTAAGATACCTTAAAATATAATAACGTATGATATATAGTTTAAAGTATAATAGTTTATAATAGCCGATAATAATTTACCATAACTTAAGGTATAAGTTTGAATAATTAATGATGCACCCCCACATTCCTTGAAAAATTCAAATGCGAATCCGAATATGGAAATAACGAAAAATAAATAAATTGGGGCACACTCTTAAGTTCACAACACTTCGAAGATAGAAGTGCATGTTGAAACTTTGAGATAAGGATTAGGAGGAGTGACAAGCAAGTCAATTATTCACACAAACTTGCACAACCCAAATAACAAATTGGTTAGTGCATAGTTAGAGCATTTTAAATGCACAAACGAACCACGAGCATATACAGACTCACAAGACTTGAATTTGGGGAAACTGGCACCTTCCCTCTTATAGTACTAGTGGGTGCCCGTGACCTTCGGCCACTATGAAGTCCTCCGGTTTATTTAAACTTGGTTCGCGTTTTAGAAACTTTTAACTTTTTTATTATTTTATTTTTATGTGTTTATTATTATTATTATTATTATTATTTTGTGATCATCCAACCGGACGGACATTTCATCCATCCCTTTAATCGGGACGGACATTAGCTAAAAGAAAAAAAGCTTCCCCAAAATTCGTCCCGTCATCAAGCCGGACGGACATTTCATCCATCCCCTTAATTGGGACGGACAGTAGCTAAAAGAAAAAAAAGGTAGTCTTGGTTAATACAAAAAA
>Ga0116227_10001547_pt1 | contig 51571 bp, 29 predicted proteins | sample S1TSphgellanicum_FD_89693 | JGI IMG/M metagenome (GOLD analysis project Ga0116227, IMG submission 89693) | Host-associated microbial communities from peat moss isolated from Minnesota, USA - S1T2_Fb - Sphagnum magellanicum MG | ecosystem: Host-associated > Plants > Peat moss > Unclassified...
ATAAGTTAGCATGTGGTTAACCTTAATACTAAAGGCACATAATATTATTATACATAGCCTATGTAGATATATTAAGTATAATAATTTAAGTATGTATAAGTTTAGGCCATCATTTTTATGACATGTGTCCATGTTGTACACATTTAGTTGCACATTAGTTGCACACACAACCGTATGGTTGAAAATTTATACAATACTAAATTTATAGTTGCAAACATGAGCGAGATAATTGCAAACGACAACTAGTTGCATGCTAGTTGCATAGTGATTGGTTGCAAACAACAGGATTTTTAGTAGTGAGTTGGGTTAGCAAGAAGGATGCCAAGTCTTAATATGATGCTATTGTTTTTTTCATACCAATTTGGTGTAATGAGCTAGACTCACAAGAAATACAAATAATAATTTCCCACCCACTAATATATGACACTTTAAAAAACATTTCAACTTGTTGATGCCATGGGTTGAAAATAATTTATTAAGAAAGCTTGGCTTCCCACAATAACGTTCCATAACAATATATGCAAAAAATCAAATTAACATTAATTTTTTGACAATCTTAAATTTCATGCTTGTAATATTAGCACATTGAAATCCAATATTGTTTTACATGAAACCAAATACAAGTCAAGAAAATCAACTTTATAAATGCATTCGAAAATTGCAAATCTAAACTTAAATAATGACAAATTTTATTTTAAAATACAATTTGATTTTTTCCAATTTGACTTGGAAATGATTTCGTGCATGAATAAGATTCAATTATGAAAAGTGAATCCACAAATTTAGACAAAAAGATCAACAATTTTTCAACAATCTTACTCAAATTAAAATAACAATTTCAATCTTTGAGGCAACCAATGTCATTGAAGTTATCGTTGTAAGATTATAGTTTTGATGAATACGTGGGTTCATTAATATTGTTCAACTTCCATAATTGATTTTACCACATCAAAATTTTGATATTTAATCTCAAATTAATTTGGATATTTTTATGTTGTGGAATCTTTGTAGGCATTCAAAATCTATCACAAATGATTAGGTTTAGTTCATGCAACACAATTACAAGGAGACATTAAATGATTAGGTTTCAATTTGAGGAATTTCTGAATGTTGTGGCCAACACAACATAGCATGCACCTTGAACAATTATGTGTTATACAAAAAGAAAAACCAACCAAACACAAGATTCCAAATTTAAGAAATGATGACATCAAATATATAATTAGCAAGTCATGTGAAGCTAGGTAAACCATAACTTATAATGTAACCAATACATTGGAACACAACTTGTAGCATTTATTTGGCCAACATTTAGGTGGAATGCTAGTTGATATAAACCATGTAATTGAAACCTTGTCTTTCGTGTAAAACATGTATCTACAAGCCACAACTAAGGGGACCATTGTATAAATTTTACATGTTTTAATATCTAATAGATAAAGTAATATTGCAAATGTGTAATATATTTAGACAACAATGTTTTCAATATAACATTATACCATTTAAATAAATTTCAAAAAAGTTTTATGAGTTGTATGACCAAATTATCCTTAGAAACAATGTTTTAAAAAATTAAGTGGTGTAATCAAGCATGACCTATCAATCCAAATCTACCACATCAATCTATCAAGATGTTGTTAGGACTATTTGAAAAGGCACCATTGTGTCCTATTATTGTGGATGCACCTTGTGAGATCTACAAACAACTTTGATTGCATGAGTTCCAATCTTTAAAAGTGACCTCAATAAACAAGAAGCAACAACCAAGAAGATTTAGGCATTGGAGATAGAACAAAAAATCCAAGTCCATCAAGAAATAAGACTATCGACTAGACAAAAATCATCCAACTAGATGAAAAAGTAAGTGAAAGTAATTTACTTGCAACATCTTAGTGGAATGTCAAATACATGGTTGTATGGGTTTTTCATTTAATCTCTTCAATCTATAATACATATAGGTTTGGTTATTTGTTACTAGCTCAACATTGGAGATTCTATCATTCTTAATTCAAATCTTGCCTCCTATTTATATGTTAATCGTTGTTAATCATATTTGGTCTTTGAGCACATTTCCTATTAATGTGCAAATCCAACAACTATGCAAATTCCTCTTTCTTGCTTTTATTCTTCTCTAATTTCCAATTAAATGACATAAATTTGAATCCTTAAATGAGTTTCTAGATGTTATCTTGGTTAATGGTGGAATAGTTGTTTTGTTGTACGTCATGACATTCCATTGTACACATTTTTTGTATATTATATAATTTTGTTATCCATGTCTTATTTTTGTGACATAATTTTGAAAATTTGTTATTTTGTAGTATTTAGTATAAAGAAAGCTTATGCCCAATTGTCTTATGAACAATGTTGAGTAAAACACCAAATTTAGTTCATTAGGATATTTTAGTTGTATTTTCATATATTTAGTTTATTAAGTCTGCTGCTTAGTCAATTGCTTGGGCTGTTATTTAGGCCAGACCGCAATTTAAAACACTTCTTCGAACTAAGTAAATTCTACATTGGATTCAAGACATGGCAAATAGTATTTTTTTCATCTCTACCAAGTTGTTTTTAAGGTTAGTACTCTAGGTGTTATTGCATGAATCTTCACAATTTTTGTGCTGAATAGCTCTAAATGTTAGAAACATCCCAACTGCCCAGAAAGGCCTGATAGATTATAGGAATTAAGTCTTGAGCATGTAGTACCCTAACCACCATCTAACATTATAACGTATGATGTTCTTTTTGTGGGGGGATAGGAGACTAGAAAATAAAATGAATCCTTTTTCAATTTTATGATATAAAAAATTTGGTGAAATTTTCCAAAAACTTAGCAGAATTAGTTGAATTTACACTCAGAAACACATGTTTATCCAAAATTTTGCCAATCTTTTGGTTGAAAAATGAAAAAAATTGATGAAGAAATAATCACTGATTTCAATCAAGTTTTTCGGATCACATGATTGTCAGCAATAGCCATTGGGATTCTTTTGAAAAAAAGTGACACAATCAGTGTGTAGCCATTATCACAATCGGTTTGTAGCCATTAATATAGAACGTGGATTAAAGATGTGTACTTCATATACGGTTTGCAGCCAAATTTGGCTAAATCTTCTTAAGGACAATCATAAATTTTTTCTTCACCTTGCTATGGATGATCACCACTTCAGCTACATAAAAGAATTCCTAGAAAAAAACATGGTTCCAGGGTTGTATACAACTACCAAAGGAGCCTCACTCAAGAGTGAAAAAGGTGAATGTACTGGACCCTTGAGTGTGTTCAGGTTCATCTTTGGCGGTGCTGGGGGCAGTACGATAATGGAGGATAAGAACTGTGTGTGGTACAATAATTGAGTCTCTATTGTGGTACCAATCCAATCACACTGTACATATGTTGCAAGCTTCTAAGAGAGCAAGGTCCAATGCAATACAAGGGGTGTGTCACACTGTGGCCTTGCCATTTACATTTAAGGCAAAAGAAGAATTATGAAAACTCAAATATTTCACCATGCAAAAATTATAATCTTCAAAAAATCCTCTAAAAGAAACCAAAATCCTTCAAGATATTATTATAACGCTATAACTAATCTCAAGTTTCAACACAAGCCAAAATGTCATCTTTCAAAAATCTTCATATAAAAATAGAGCTAGTACCTAGGGGCCAAAATCCCAGCTTAAGCTACTATACTCTATAATGAATCTAAATATCCTTGCCTTGGTAGGCAAGACCAACAAAATGGAATAGTCTCTTATTTTTGGTAGAGACTTGAGTGAAGTGAAGCACAGAGCATACAAAAATCCAGGTAATAGACAAAAGAGAAGGACAAGTCCAAGGTATTGTGGCAATAATGGGCCTTGAAACCTTGTAGTTGGGTCCAATTTCAACAATGGCATATGTTTGCCCTATTCCTAAGGTAAGGACATGGGTAAAGATTTACCATTTACATTACATAAGATGGATATAAGTGAATAAAAATTAAGATAAGTCAGAATATGTATAATAGGTATGTGTACAAACTATTGCACAATGACAAATGGGGAAAATAATTAGGTTTGCAATTAGCATTGCATACTCAAGCAGATGACATTTGAAAACATTCTTAGGGGAAAGCTTACTGCAAATATTAAAGGATTATCCTTTCACAAGGTCAAAAATGCATTCAAGGCATTCCTATGATAGCAAATAGTGTGATCATTTTTTTAAATGATTGAAAAGTATAAGGTAACAATCTTACAAGAGAAGAAGAGGGGGAAAAAAAAAAGTAAATTATCATGTAATTCAAAAAATCCATGACCTAAAAATGCATAGTCCTTGCTTCTGCATTCTTAGGTCTATAACACATTGACAAGAAGCAGCTTGTGCCTTTTGGACAGAAATAGGTGATTTTCATGCATAGAAATATCGAAAACACTTAGTAAGTTAGAAATAGCCTAAAAGGCAAAGCATTTTGGAGTTAAAACTTTAGAAGTAGGTAAAGGGGAGGCAAATAAGTGAAATGTCAGTTCACAGATCAACTCCATTATCATGCATTTCATTTCATTTTGTTCTTGCAATTTTGGTTTAATTGCACTATGATCTCATAGTAAGGAAAATACAAATTTTATTATGCATCAAGTAAATGAAGTTTAAATATGAAGTGTCGCTGTAATATACATGAAACTTCAATATATCATAAGTGCTGTAAATGAACTAATATGAAGTGCAAAATTGTGTTAAAAACTAACTAAAACTAACATGTGAAATATCATGGCATATATTTCCTAGAATATTTAGTTTTGATTTTGTTGAATTTTCTTTGACAAAATTATTATCCAATATTCAATAACTCTGGCATCTTAGGTCTAAACACTAGCAAACCATCTCGTTGCGCACTCCTACTCATTATCAAGGGCTTTCCAATGGTACCAAGATACCAACAGCAAGACATTGGGGGGCGAGGGGGGGGCATCATGGTGTTTGGGAGATCTCAATGTGACACAGAAAACAAAGAAAACTACCTTCCTTAATACATATAGAGAGAGAGAGAGAGAGAGAGAGATGCATGTTTGGGAGGAAGAAAATGTGGGAATTATGTGTCCCAATAGAAAGAGTTAAATCATCATTTTGACATCATTTCTCAAAGGATCACAATCAAATCAAGATCACCATTTCTATCAATGACCAAATCCATAATCCGATTCTTGAGAAATCCAAAATCGCCAACTTTCACAACCTTAATAAGGTAGTAACTACGTAGTTGCTTTGAAATATATTGGGTCCACAACAGATTGGTCAGCCTTTCAGTGTATACCAGCCTCCATGAAGTCACAAGAATCTTGTAGTAAAGATCAGTTGGTAGTTGCTACCCAATGATCTGCAGAAGGTTTTTTTCTAGTCAGATCAGCTGCTGATCGGCTAGGTTTTGACACCACAAGACTTCACACAATTTGCTTGCTATATTTGCAGTGCAAATGTGACAAAGATCTAGAACATAGTCCTGAAGCTAAGCCCAAACTGGGTCATGCAGTTTCTAGCAAAGCATAGTACTTACCTGGATTGTATATAGATTGAGAATGAGAAAAGAGATTGGAGTCTTGATCTTAGTAGCCACCAGCGCCAGGAGGTGGTGGAGGTGGAGAGTAAAGCACAGGAGAGGGAGGAGGTGGAGAGGGAACCACTTTGGGGTGTGGTTTTGGAATGGGGGCCGCTACTGGTGCGATCTTAGCATGAGTTGTTGGTGCAGCTACTGGAGCGATCTTCACCGTTGGAGGCTTCGAATGCTCCTTGGCGCCAGGCAAGGGACGTCCCTCCACGAATCCAGAGCTAGTCACGATGGCAACCACCACCATCAAGATCAATGCCACACATTGCACTCCTGTTATAACAGTTTTCATCTTGCCCTCTAGAGTCGTCTTTCTCTATCAAGAATAACACTCAAGATCCAGCAGCTCAGCTCTGGTTCCAAAGTATGTCCAAAACAAAACTTAGCTAGCAGTTTGTGATGGATCACACTAGCTGCACCTCTGTGGACTGAAATTTTCAGATGCTGCAAATTAGATCAATGAGCCCTAACTAGATCACAAAGTTCTTGACTGAGACTTTGCTGTACTGCTGCTTGACAAGAGATGAAGCATGGGAGATGAGTAGTTATAGTAGAAGCAGCTAGCTGCACAACTGTGAAGAGCTGGCAGACATTGCGGGGGGGGGGGAACACCATCACCGCCTCACTTCATCACCACTGCTGCAGGGACTAAACAAGAAGTCTACTACTAAAGCTGGCAAGGAAGCAAGGAGGGGCCCCACAACACAGTGGCTCAAGAGTGGTAACAGTCTAGAATAGTGCAGTAAAAACTACAAAAGACTTGGGGCTATGACTGCATTAAGAAAGGATCGAGGAAGGCTGCACAGATTAGAGCTGGCCAGCACCAACAAGATCGTCACAATACCAAGTAGTACCAAGTTAGGCACTTTGCTCCCTAATGTTTTATTAAGTAATGGAAAAAGTCTATTAGGCAAAATGGATTTGGAGTCTGAGTGAAATTAGGCATTTGGGTTTTTTCTTTTTCTTGAATTAGGCTAATTTACGGAGGATGGGTGGAAATCAACAGATGGGATTTCAAGTTTTAGGGTGCACATCTACTTGAATTTGTCATCAGTGTTCTAAGGGTATGAGGAAGAGAGTTTTCAAGCATTAGGATTGTCAAGTATCACATATGGTCCTCCTCCTATTTTGTTTAAGTTTTCAAGAGTTGTGCCCACATGGAATTATTTCTTGTAGAGATGTTTTAGGATTCATGCTTAAGATGTCAATGTGCACTATTCATGCTTTTTTCCTCACTTGAAACAATTGTAGCTTATTAAGGTTTTTGTGAAATTTTTGAGAAATTAGGCAATTTCTTGGCATACGTTTTTAGAGAAATTGGCACAACAATAAGCACAGAGATGAGAAATTATTAGGCACTTTGCCTTCACTTTAATTTCAACCTAACTTGGGAGGGCAGGTACCATATATGTCTTTGCCCACCTTCAGTGTGTAACATATTAGTCTTCCAGTAAACCATGAGATTAAAAACTCTGACTTCATCTGAAACTTTATCACCATCTCTGCATATGACACCATCCATCAGGCCCCTGGCACCTAACAGCTGCCCTGTTTCTCTAGCAGATTGATTCTTCCTGCCTTGGATTTTGGCTGCTTGATCTGCTACAAACTTGGCAAGCCTTGTGTTATTACATGCTTCTGCTTTTGGAAGTCTAAAGGCTTTCATGAGAGCTTTCCCTCTGGATAAAGGCTTTCCCTAAGGGCTTTCCCTCTGGCAGGTAAATTTTTTTTTTGGTGGGTTATTCTCTCTAATTTTCTGTAATAATTTAAAAGCTTTACATAGACTGGAATTGGTGACATCTGAGCTATTACAATATGAAAAAAGAGGACCTATTTGGCAGCCTCAAATTTGGTTTTAGAAAACTGAGGCTACACAAAGAGGAGGTTGGGCAGAAGTTGGGCCGCGTATACAGAAAACTTCAGTACCAGTCATGAGGAGAGGCACCAGGCTTGCAGTGCATGAGCTCAATTGTTTAATTGTTTGTCAGTTGTGGTTGTTGTCCTCCACTTCATTCCCAAGGAATCATGGAGAACCAGCTGGTATTCAGAGGTCAATTCATTTTCATAGAATAATTTAGCCACAAATATTTTATGAGTTCAAATCACATATATGAAGTCTGGAGTGACTAAATTATCTGGTTAAAATATATGCATGTATACATACCACAAACTTGCATATACATATACTTGTTTTTCATAATTTGTAGGTTCTAAAGAAAATCAGAATTACAAATCACTCTGTGTGTGTATATATATATATCCTCTTTGTTCATATATAATTCCTATATATCAGAGTAGAAGGACAGCTTCAACATATGTCTGTCAAATAAATAATTAAATCTAAAGATTCCATGTCAAAAAATAATATCCGGTCCAATAGTTTCTCTATTTTCTTTCACAGAATTTTCTTCTTTGAAAAATTCCAATTTTTTTACAAATAATTTAATTAGTGTTGAAGCTGCCACAGTATTATGGTATTCGTATTTATATCTTTAACTATAAGAGATAAATTATAGTAAGGTCAGGACTTGATAGTTCTCAGTTTTTGGGAAGCTGGCTCTTACCAGTTCTTCTAGCTGAAGCTGATATCTTTGTTCCATTTTTATGCAGGAACTGATCATAGGTACTAACAAATAAAAATCCTTTTGGTTATGAGTTTTGACCAGGGTTGGGTGATTATTGGAAACAGGACCAGATGGTTATCAGGGTGGGTCTGAGGATTCATAACCAAGGTTTCTCAAAAGAATCAAAAATCCAGTTCTGGTATAAAACCATTGTTTTGAAAAATCAAATAACTAGCCATAAAACTGCCCCTTCATTGTGGATTCTTTCATAGAAACTGCCAGTTCTTTAAGGTTTCCGAACCAAGAGTTCTTTTGATTTTGTTGGGCCTATCACATTGGATCCAACTTTTGGAAGTTTTACCTTATTAGAATCAGTTTCGTATTAAACGAATTGGTTTTTTTTTTATGAAAGTGTTTAGACTGTTTAGATTGGAATGGATTTTTTTGGTATTTAGAGTGTGGACACAATAGGTAGATGTACAACATCTTATCTATTGGCACGGCCAGAGTGTTTGTGAGGCCTTGTTTTCTCAAGGAACCAAAACTGGCAGTTCTCCTATTCTGAAATAATTGAAAACCCCAACTAGCAGTTCTTTACATATTCAAATAACCGCACAACACTGGTTATGATGACAAACATTGCAAGTAATATTGAATTTAATAAGTTCTTTGGAACCATGCAAGCGATACCTTGGGTGCACCCACAATTACACTACATTGGCACCGCCATGGGGAAAGGCCCCCCAACAAAGTTAGTTCGCTTCTAGGAATATAATTGTCACATCGTAAATACTAAATCAGTGTCTCCAACTTTTACATTTCCAGGGTTAAATACAACATCTCAGAGGCCTCACCCAAGAAGATGAAGGTACCAGTGAAATGCTGGTTAGTGTTTCTTTGACAATTTTGTGATGTTGCTTAAGTGGCAACTATCCAAAAGTATATTTGACCAAATTTGATGATACTCAAAATATGAAAGTAAAAAACCTTAAGCACACTTTCATAATTCAAGCAAATTGTGTGGATTTTTGGTGATTTTCTAAAATAAAATTTTTGGCAAGTGTATTTTTTCAAAAAAAAATTTCAAAAAAAGAGAAACTGTGATCGAATATTCTTTTTCCAATTAATATTCTTTTCACAAAAAGAAGAAAAATTCCCAAAAAAATTCTCACTGGTCCTGCCTCATTCTGGCTGCAAGGGATGACATTAAACACCCACTGAACTCCAAGCGTTTAAAACTAGCTGCTAATAAACACTAACAGCTGCAAGATAAATTACAAATCCCCAGCTGAGTTTAATCTTGAGTATTGACCAGTGTTGGCTGGTTATAGAGTTTTGACCTGGTTATCAAACTGGTTAGTAATAACCTACCAGCTGGTCATTGATTTCTTATACAACTGGTTGGATTTATAATGTCTCGGTATTAAAATTTCAAAAATCTAATAACCTACCTGGACAAACAAAAACTTTCAATATTTTTTTGTGACTTGGAAATTTGATGCAGCATTATTTCAGAATACAATTATAAATATATCTAGTATTCTGGCAACAAAATAAACCAACCCCAAATTGCCCAATCATTTTGACATCACAAGGCAAAAAAAAAAAAAAAAAACAGCTGTTCACAAGCTGACACATGATGGGAGTGATTTTACTCTAAGTTGGAGACTTTTTAGGTGAAGCTTCTGTCTGCCATTTCTACATCATTTTACACAGGATATGCACAGCTAACCACTGCTTTCTGCTGACACAGGTATTCATTAGAGACACAAGGGTAGTAAGGGATGTGGGGTTGAAGAATTGGGAAGCATGCATGACAGTCCTTACCTTTGTGTGGCTAAGGAAGGATACCTAGTTTTATCTAGTTCAAGTTTTGGTTAAAATTAAGTGAGCAAGACTGTGATTGTAGTTTGTAAATTTGACAGAGCCCAAATGCTGACCAGACCAAGCCAAGAGAGTGTGAGCAAAAGGTTCGGATGACCTTACTAGGCTCTCAAGCTGGAAGGATGACCTTACTAGGCTCTCAAGCTGGAAAAAGAGACGCTCTCAACACACTGATTTGCACCAGGTTCCAGATGAAGCTGTGGAAGTCAGAGACATGTGGAGCACACAATATTATGTCCTTGCTCATCACTACAGCTGATGAGTATGGTAGAAGTTGTTCCACTCATTTCAACCAACCCTCTCAATTGAACCATCAGCTTTTGCCAGTGACAACTTATTAAGTTTCTGGACAGATGGTGAAGAGTTAGTAAAAAGACCAATAATTCATTGGAGTGATATGATCTGCTGAATGTTTGACTACCCATATGATCTAAATCATCTAATCATCAAGTGTGCATTAGATACTGGGGATCAGCCCTTTTATCAATTGGCAAAATTTTGTCAAAAAGTGAAATCAAAAATTGAAAATTCCAAAATGAACTGATTTTGAAGGTTTTGAATCTCCAGAAGTCAAGTAAATTTGACTTAAATCTTCATTTTTCTATAATTGGTTTTCAGTGTGTAGCCAAAAATACAAAACGATCATTTAAGATTTGTACCTCATATCTGGTTTGCTGGATTTAGACTTAGCTAAGTCTTCTAGGGATGCTTGCCACTTTTTCTACATCTTCCTGTTGGATGATTGCTGTTTTGGCTACAAACATAAAATCCTAAAAGAACTAGTGCTAGGTATCATTCCACATATGTACCCAACCTGTGATCATACTTCCAGGATCAAACTCGTTGTTTGACATATTGGCTGCAAAATGTTTTCTTTTGGCAAATTTTTGCATTGTGGTGACAAATGTTTTTTAAAAAAATTCTGTTCTTAGTCTAAAGTTGAAAAAAAATTTGCTTAGAAAATTAAAAGAATCGCTCATCTTTCAAAACCACAAAATGGAAGGAAAAAAACCCTTATTGCCTCCATGTTATGTACCAAACCTTTCAATTAGATTGAGTTACCTATCAGCTAGGCTGGCTCAAATACTAGGAGTGTGGGGCCAAGGCCTTGTGTCATGTCCTTTCTTACTTGTCAACTTGCATTCCACCCATCACTTTAAGCTCTTTGTGTTGCATCCTTAGCTCCTAGCTACTTGCACACCCCATGACACACTTAGTTGGTCCCAATTTCCCGACCACTTAGGATGGACTTAGACTCTCTACCTAAACTCGCCAAACTTGCTAATGAGACTAAGTCCTAGTGTAACTTGGAGCCACCCAAAAAGCCTACCGCTCTTGGGGCCCCCTTGCAACCAACTCCTAGAGTCAACCCAAAGGGCTAAAACCAAGACAACATCAAGTTGCCCTAGGGCCCCTTTGGAATCAAATCCATGAGCTAGTCCAAAAGGGACTCAAACTAGGACAACACCAAGTTGTCCTAAGGCCAACCCTTTCTTGGCAACCTTGAATATTTAAAGGGATAGCTCCTAATCATCCTAAGTGCTTTAATGGGCAAACCCCTTTCAGTCAACCCATGACGACATTCAATCATTCGTTGAAGGTTTTAAGCGGATAGTGCCCTACATTATAATTTTGAAGACAATCTTTAGTTGTCCTCTTAGCTAACACAAGCCCAAACTTGTTGCCTTAGCCAACTCAAATTTTTAAGCTTAGGTTCCATCCGATTCTTAAAAAAGCTAAACTTCGCAGAACCATTTTTAGGTGTAATCACAGTAATAAAAGCCACAACAAATGTAACACATGTTTAGTTTGTCATGTTTAAAAATGATACTTTACTTTGGTGTTGAAAGTATAAGATTATTTTATATAGTAAAGTTCATAATATATCATTGGAACTTGTGAATTAATTTGAAAAATATTTAATGAATAAAAAACATTCAAAAGCACTCATTAAACATTATACTGCATTTTTTTAGCACTAAAAAAACTTATAAATAGATTTCAAAAGTTTTTAAAATTACATATATTTGAAATCTTTTACATACACCTTGACATAATAATATTTTAAAAAATTAAAAAATTTGAAAAATTTTGATATTTTATAAAAGAACATTCTAAAAAACATTTTTCCAAAAGTAGTCCCAAAAGCATGCAGGTACAACTCATGTGATCTTGTTTACACCCCTATTGCCTTAATGTCCCACTAAAGTGATATCAATATGAGGCTCACTCTACTTAAGACATATTTTAAGTGGAAGGGCATGTCATTCACTGACCCCACCTTCAAAAGGTTTACATCCTTGTACACAATTTGAATAACATGGCGTTCTTGTCATGGCAAATCCATCCCATGATTTAACCTTACACTAGATTCATTCCACATGCATAAAAATAAGTAATGAAGTATGTTGCAATTCTTGCAATGAGACCAAATGAATACTTATTTTAACTAAACTAGTTTGATATTCAACTTTTAAACTAACTAATTTATCTACTAACCTAATTATGATTTTGAACTTAGAAATTCCTTTCAAAACATCAATATGGTAAGCGTTTAAAAAGGTGTTGCCTAAAATAACTTCAATGCCATCCAACATGCAAACCATGAACCTCTCGAAAATTTTGTTTTGTTGCATTCCAAAACAACCCCCAACACCATTTCGGTTGCTGGTGTTACAACTCCTTGTGCTAGCTAAATTTTAATGGGTTTGGCCACCTTTATGGTCCCCCATCCAAGTTGTATTTGCACACTTGAATTCATGAACAAATGTCGCAACCTTACTTTGAAAGAGTGTGAGGATGAAACTCACACTCCCAAAGTTGGGACTTGGGAGTCCTCCAAAATTCCCGAAATTTCAGAATTCGATTGCAAGGGTCAAAACACCTTGCATTGGGGTGTTCTTTATACCATTAGAAAGCTATCGAAGTGTAAATGTTGAAAATGGCCTCATATGGGCCATTTGGATATCTGTAGCACAAGTTATGGAAAAAAGAAGGGTCGCCAGTTTGACTCCCGACCACTAAAAGTTGGGAATCGACCCGACCTTGGTGTGTACATGTGGAGTGCAATACACCGTTGGAAAGCTCTCAAGGAGAGCTACAAGTTTGCTTTAGACCTCATCTCAATTAGAGGTTTGAGCAAAGAGTTATGACCTCACAAAGTTCCAGGAGTCCAAACTAGGATAATTTCGGGACTCCTCTTTGGGAGTCCCGGGACAAAAAGTCATTTGGATGTGGGTGATGTGGAGAGGTACAAAGTATACTATGTGGGGGAAGGTGGTGGCTTCCCCTGAGTCTAGGCCGTGGTGAGTCATGTGAGTCTAGAGTTGTCCGCGGCTTGTCCCAGCACCAATGGTGTTCCAGAAAGTGAACTAAATAACTTGTTGGTTTGTTTGATGCAGGTTCGAGCAAGTAACTAAAGTTTGTCACTCTTCCTAGTCCCATCCCGAAGCTTCAGCACGCCCCCCCTACCTTTTTTAGTGCTGAAAATTGGGAGCGTGCCCCAAGTTCCTCACAATTCTATTGTGTGAGTAACCTAGACCTATCTTGGGTCTAATTAGGGATTTGGGAGCGGGTCAACAAATGTGTGGCTCCTAAATCCAAAAGACACAACAACTCATTAATTCATACCCTAAATTTAAACAACATCAAGTCAAACCTTAACTTAGCCACATTTGTTTTTGTAATAAATCCGCCCTACTTTTTTATAATCCTTAGAAAAATGTCCCAACTCTTTGTAGTTGAAATAACAAACTTACACGATGTCTCGTGGCTTTTTTTTTGCAAGCGCCCTTTTGTCTTTAGTTGGGTTCTTATCCCACTTTATCTTTTGGCCTTTTTTTGGGTCACTTGCACTTTGTGTTGCACTTCCAATACTCACCTTTGTGAGTTGTGACACTTGCGATGTCCCACCTTTCTATGCATGGAGTCATCCTCCATGCATTCCACAACCTTCATCAATTTTCGACAAGTCACAGAGACCTCATTTTGTTACAATATGGCATTACAAACCCAAGGCTACAAACCACAAAACAAGCCACTTATATGTGTATTCTTCCTTCATTGGAATGAAGTTCAACAAGGATGCAAAGGTTTGAACATATTTTCCCATTGTTCTTGATCCATTTATTTGGTGTAAATTCAAGAGTTCTTAGAATTTGATTGTGGGGTGAACCTCTCATTCAACTTAACCTTAAACGCATTCCAATGCAAGGTCACCGTCAATTCAACTCAACATCTTTATGCATCATCCACCATTCCAAGGCCATGGGATGTTCACATGGTCCAAATTCTCCTCTTCCTCTTTTTCACTTGACTTCGATAAGTTGGAAAAGGATCAAACCATCTCCATAACCTAGATTTCTTCCTTCGAGCCTTCCCCTTGTCACGACATGAATGTTGAAGCACTAGTCAAACTAAAATTGCTTCCTCCACCATGTCTTTGCTTGCCAAAACAAGTTTAAGCTCTCCTACCAAATATAACACCCTTTCCTACTTGTCACTTCATGTTCCACATGCCATGCCAAGCTCCTTGCATCACCTCCTTAGCTCCTAGTTACTTGTGCACCCCACAACACATTTGGTTAGTCCCAACGTCCCAACCACTTAGGACAAACTTAGATTCTCTACATAGACTCATTAAACTCACTAATGAAACTAAGTATTAGTCTAACTTGGAGCCAATAGGAAAGCCTATTGCTCCTAGGACCCCTTTGGAACCAGCCCAAAGGGTTGAAACGAAGATGACATTAAGTTGCCCTGGGGCCATTTGGAACCAACTCCATGAGCTAGTTCAAAAGGGACTAAAACCAGGACAACACCAAGTTGTCCTCAAGCAAACCCTCTCTTGGCTGATTCGAAGCTTTAGAAGTATAGCTCCCAGTCATTCCAAGTGTTTTAACAAACTAACCCCTTGGGGTCAACCTAGCACAAAACTTAATCATCCGTTGAAGGTTTTAAGAGTGTAGTGCCTCACATTATAATCTCAAAAACAACCCTAGTCATCATGTTGCCCGACACAAGCTCAAGCTCGCCACCTTAGCCAACTTGGACTCCCAAGCCCAAGTTCCATGTGACTCCTAAAAAAGTTGAAAGTCACCGAGTCATTTCTAGTTTCAGACTCATATCACATTAGTGTCCCGCTAAGGTGGTCTTGATATGAGCCCTGCTGTGCTTAAGACATCTCTTAAGTGGAAGGGCATGTCACCTTGGCTTGGCGAGCAATTCCATTTTTCAGACTACAAAAATATAAGTTCTGCCTGGATCTTAATTCCCAGGTAGGAATTGGTTGCCTGACAATCACCAGAGCTGACTTTTCCAACTATACACATAACTAGCTAATTTCCCATGGCTTATTAAATGCTCCGAAAGTGGTCCACAACAATTATGTCGAGTGATGAGACATTTGGTAAGAACAACACACATCCATCCATCCATAAATCCTTACATCCAGAAAGCACTTAGCCAAAATCCCCAGTGTTTTTGGAGGGCACCTTGTATCCACTAATGTGCCTCCTCTTTCTAGGAGGGAATGTTATGCATACTCTTTAAGAGTGGGTGGGATCTTGTACGCATAAGAACCATCCCCTCCTACACCATGTGATCTACATATGTTTAGGTTCATGATAATGTTAACCTCGTGCTTTCCTATGGTTGAAGCCCATGTACCCATGGAGGAAATTCCCATAATACAGTTCTGGGCTGTGCCCTCAAAATGTTGGGCTGAACTTGACAATGGCCTTGTCCTAGGCCCAGTGTTTAGGTAATGTCCCATAGTTTTACCCTCTTCTTTGTTGTGCTTGAAACATGGTTGAAATCACTAGATTGCATCAAGTTGTCTTCCTTTGAATCTGTGGCATTATCCCCAAGGAGTACCTTACCTATGACTGACATTCAGCACAAAATAATTCCCAAAAGGTCTAGCTGAGAAAAAGAGAAATTTTGATTGATATTTGTTGAAATTGTTCAGAATCAAACTCCCATTGGGTCACAATTAAAAATACACAACTAAATAAATATTCAGCAAAGAAGTGTGGAACAAGAGGAGAAAGATATCTGGATCTGGAACTCAATAATGTGAATCCCAGTGAGAAAAACTCGTTGCTGTTTTTGGACCAGATAGTTGTTTTGTTTGCTCAACAGAATATTGACTTTGATGATCCACTAAGGACTGACACCACGAGCTTCATTCAGTTTCTGAGTAGATTTCTGGAGATATGACAAGGACTGTCCAGAGCTGTGCTTTCTTATGGATCTAGTGAGGTTGATTATGACACTGCAAGAAATCTGATTTTTGACTGAGACTGAGCTAAGTTTGTGATTTGGGGCGCTCTTGTTTCGTGATTTTTTTCTGTTGATGAGCGTTTGTAATTCAATTTGTATTAGTTACTTGTCTTGGGTGTGGGTCCTCATGCATGACTAGTATACAGTTTCAACTAAAGTTCAAAATTGCATGTGGACCTCCACCATCTTCTTGCAGCTGGGTCATAGCTGGAACAGCAAAAAAATCATCAAGCATCTTTTACAGCCCAATTGCTAGGACTGAATAATCATGCCCTTGCAAATTGCTTAGAGTATGTTCAAAGCATGATTGTTACCTCATGCTAAATGCTAACTGTAATTTTCAAAAACTCATTGCTCTCACAAGGGTCAGGACTTCCTGAATGCAATGGAAGATGATTACCACCAGTAGCTCAATGAGGGTGAGGAGACATTATGTTTTTTGATTAGTCTCTAAGCTCTTCTTCAGCATGGTGATTAGCACTTTTAATAACCATCAGATACAGCAGAACCTTAAACTGTAATTGTAATAGATCAAGCCAATCTAATTAAGCAACAAACAGGTTCCATACAAAAAGACAAGGCAGTGAGAGCCTGCTATGTCTTTGCAATGTGTACATCACACCCAACAATTTTGTAGGTGATGAAGTATTAATAGAGTCTTGAGAGTTGATTACATAATTTGAGAGCTAGTTTTTGTGAGCTGAAAGCTCTTGTTGTAATTTGGGAGATTTGGTTCAGTTGTTGTTACTTGTTCTATATGTGCCTGGCATGCTTTCAGCACTTGTTCCACCATCTGGATGCTACTACAATTTTTGCCTTTTTTTGTGGGCAAATTTTCATTACTTGGCCAAAACAAATCCATTGCAACCCACATAGAAGATTTTTGTGAAAAAAAATTGCCAAAGTTGCCAGATTTTGAGGATTTTTTTTTCTGAAACCATCGCATTTCGACAATAGGTTCCAACAGGTCACAAAAATATAGTAGGATATATATTTTTTCTACTTTCCTCTCTGACCTATAGCCAAATTTGGCTAATTCCTCTTGTGGATGATTGGTGTGGTTACATCACAAAATTGAAAAAAAAAAATTCTTGATCATGACCTATCAAATTTAGTGCACCCTCTTAATCTATTTTGGCAAAGAAATACCAAGCATGACCTTACCTCATAGTTGCACACAGTAGAATTTTGTAGAGTGCAGCAATCCTGTACAATAACATAACAAACTCAGGGAATTCACACAGTGCAAATTGGGTGCATTACACAGCGCAATTTCGCACTCCAGCCTAGAGCAGGAGATTATCAGTTGTAAGGCCCTGCATCAGTTTTCATGCCATAGCTTTTTACCCTTCAGTTGTTCTGTAGGGGAAGTCACTGCTGTCAGTGTGTTAATAGTGATTGGGAACTTGAAATCACAATATTGTGTGAAGAATTCCAAAATTCAAGAAAAATGCATCATTAAAAAAACTTCATTCATTGTGTCTAGAAAATTTGGTACAGTGCCACCCCAATCTAGTTTTTACAAAGAAATCTCAAGCATGGTTGCCTAAAAAAATGACAAAATGGAACAACAAAATGCAATTTTGTAGAGTATATTAATTCTAGCGTGTAGAAATGCAAATTTTGCAGGAGAAGAATTTGTTTTACATCTACAACAGAAGTGAGGAAACAAATTTACTTGGGAATTAGAAGTGATGATATTGAATGTGTGTATCAATCTTCCAAAAGAATCATTTTCACCAATGCGGATTGTAGTACCTATATTGACACAAAAAAGGAAGCTTTAATTTTATTTCTTAAAACAAGAAACTTTGAATTCACAAACAATCTATTTCGTTTCTTGAACCCTATTTTCAACATTGTTTGGAATTCTAGTCTTTGAGACAAAAACAATTTGTCAAAGGATTATTGTTGAGTTGTTTTTATTGCTATGGCATTCCTTTTTACATTGTGAAATCTTCAGATTTCCAAAACATTTTATTATCTCTTGCAAATTATAGCCCATGCGATATGTGATTCTTGGTTCTGAAAATGGAAAACAACTTTCCTTCCTAAAGTTAAAAGTTGTTCCTTATTTCAAGCATTAAGAGTTGCTAAATGCACTTGGGGAGACAATAGGTGCACTTGGCCATTAGAGTGTACCCCAATTTCCCTAAAACATTTAGTTTTTAATTACTCCATTGAATTAAATTCTATGTCAAAATTGCTCAATATTCAATAAATCATGCAATTTAGGTCCAAACATTACGAAATCACCTTGGTGTACCCCTACTTTTCAAGGGCTCTTCAACAATACCAAGAGTGTGGTGGAGGGTGGTGTGATTTGGGAGATCTCCTTGATGTGACAAACAAACAAAACAAGCAAACTACCTTCCTTAATAGATAGACACTTTCTAAGTAGTCTACTCGAACTTCCTTCCATATAAACCTATCCACCTCCTATTCTGATATCTAGATTAAGTTTCTTCAAGCTCACTTAAATCACTTTTGTGATTGGACCAAGTCCAATTACACTTTGCATTAAGTGGTCTTCAAAATACTAGAAAATTAAACCTGGGGATATATATTCTAGAATACAATAGAAGGAAAACATAAGATTTACCATCAATCCTTAAAAGAGTCAAGCATTGGATTGGTCAAGTATATGCCAAAGTATAGCTTTTAACTTAATGTGGAAGAATGAACTGTTTCAAAAAAGAAGAAATGTTGAGTGTTTAGAGTTGTGCAAAATGTGGGATTGTAGCCAAAGGATATAGTGCACAAGAATGTTCTTTTTCTGAACAGGTTACTGTTTTTGGGGATTATGCTATGTGGGGAAGGGCGGGATTCTTTCATTACATTAAAGCTTGGAGGTGGCAGCAGATTTAACAAGTTTTTTTTTTAACCAATTTATGTTCAACAGAGATTTTGGTCACTTGGGAGTGTGTATGATCATCAGCTGAAGATTATGTCATACAATGTGGTCAAGAAAATGACATACTCTCCCAACCCAGATGCTAAAGTGTACGACCAACTGGATTAGCATGAAGGGAGCAATTGAAGTATCTTCAGAATTCAATCAGTGATGTTATTTGGCTGTGAGACTGATTTTGAAATTCATTCACTCACATGCTTTTGGTCTGAACAATTGCTAGCTGGAGATCTAAGTTTGAAAACAATGGGTTCTTTCTCTCAAATTTCGTCAGATACAGCAAAAAGTTCTTGAACATAGTTTTCCTGAAAAAAAAATTTCACACTAACGACAATAGTTCAAACATAACGACTATGTTAGCTATGGAACTTGTGCTGTAGAAGGCTTTGCTAGTTCATAACCTATGAGATCAAAGTACAAACATGTACCCGAGCTAGAGTTGATTCTTACATGAGCGCATGTAGATTGTAGAGCGAAAAAAGATCAACAAACATTCATGCAGCAAGACACTTGGATAATGATATGGTTTATTATTTTGTAGCCGAAGACTTGGAAATCAGACTACTGTAATTCATTACGCACATAATCACACTCCAGCAGCTAAGTCTTATGACTGAAGACATTACACTATAAAGTAGCTCTCAGTTCCAATTCATAGCATTTTTGTGAAGAAACAATGCAGGTCGTCAACTAGATCGAGGCTAAGTAGCTCAGTAAATCCTGGTTCAACCAAGCCCCAGTTTGTGCGGAGATTGTGTTCCAGCTCCAATTGCAGATGCTCTCTTCAGACAGGAATACCTGCAGGTCAAAAATGTGAAGAAACATGGAACACCAAGTCATTGCCAAAAAAGAGAAGATTCTGTCATGTCTAGTCTACTGTGTTTTGAGGTATGTTAGGACATCTTTCCATTAGGCTGCTGTAATCACAGAACTTTTGTGATGGCAGCAGCCTTCCATTGTGGCTATTCCTGCAGTTGTGCTCACAGTCATCTCACAGCTCTATAGGTCAAGCATTGACCAATTGCAGGACCTATGAGTCAAACTGTTCACTCACCATACACTTACATTTGTGCTTTTATTCATGAGGACATGTGTTCCCAGAGTTCTTTCCACGATTAATAACATATTTTCACAACAATTGCAGCTCTCCAATGATGGAAAGCGAATGTTCCTCCTGCAGCTCCAAGTAACTAGGCAGTATGTCAGTGGCTTTCCATTAGGTTTTTGTGTTCACAACACAATGTGCGTAATCGAGATCACAGCGGCCTAAAGGAGAGAGACCCTTAGGCTTGAGCATTTGTAGAATGAAAATTCCTCCATTGAACGAGCGAGCAAGCAAGCAAGCAAGAGTACTGGGCAAGAATATAACTTGCGGATCTCTACATTTGCAGATTAACAACGTGACTCCCAAGACCGGATACAGTAAATGTATTAGTACTGACCGTTGCATCTCTGGCCCTTGGGCACTGGGAGGCGGCACCTCCTGGGAATGGTGATGGCAATTCTCGGCTGAACGCCCTGCGACCTGGCCAGTGGGTTGTTGAGAAGCGAGCACAAGCAATTGGCTCCCGCAGGTCCTCTTCCCATGGCAGCTACGTTGGTGCAGCACTGACGTGAGGGCGGTACACTGAGGCTCTTGGAGGCGGGAAGGCACGGCACCAGCTGGTAAATACTGCAGGAATTAGCTGCTGCTTCGACTGAGCTGGGCACCAGAGTGCTCGCCACTATCAGAACCACAAGACCCATTACAACAAACATAGTACTGGACTTCGACATCTTGATCAAGCAACAATTCCAGAAGAGAAACGAAAAAACTCCTTCCGAGAAGAAGCTCAATATCAAAGTCGAAAAACCAAAAAAACAAAATAGTTCAACAACTAACAAAAACAGGAATTGACAACTGCAATTCTGAAGAAGACTCTACTACAACAGTACTGCTGATCAAAGCCAAATTGCTGTGATAATCCAAGGCAACTATGGTTGTGTTATATAGTTCACCAGCAGCTTACAGTGATCGAGGATCTCTAGTACTTCCTTCTTGGAAATTCCTGCGCGAAGGGAGCAGGTGGAACTGGTGCACTTGAATTTGCATCACACTTGAACTAAAAGCCAAAGGCTGGCATTTAGTACTACTTAATGCCCGCGACTTGCACCACTGGAATTCTTTCTATAAATTTCTTCATGTCAGGTCTGATTTGCAGCTACTAATTGCAATGTGCATGATGTTTATAGTGGCTGATTACTGCTGCCGAAGATTCAATCAAATTTCTTGGCGTTACTGGCAGCCTCCTCGCAACTCCTCAAGAAAAACAATAACTACAGAAGAGCCGCCGCTAGCAGCAGCTTATCCTTAGTGACTAGGTACCCCCCACAAATTACAAAAGATCAGCAAACCTACCTACCTGGGCCACCAAGTGCATTACCTACTTACCTACTCCCTATAGCATCTTCTTACATTTCCTAGCTTCTTACCTATTTTACTTACCCACTAATGCCATAGGTAGTTAGTTAGTTACCTAGGTTGTGTTAGGGAGGAGTAGCAGGGTTACTATGGATGGATGATTCATCAACAACCGCGTCATAATGGGTTTCCAATGGATGGATGGATGTTTCATTCGCAAAGCCTGAGTCATTAATGGGTTTCCAATGGATGGATGGATGGATGTTTCGTTCACAAAGTCTGAGTCATTAATGGGTTTCCAATGGATGGATGGATGTTTCATTCACAAAGTCTGAGTCGTTAATGGGTTTCCAATGGATGGATGATTCATTCACAACTTAGTCATAATGTGGTTTTAGTCGATGGATGGATCATCCCCAACTGAGTCATAATGAGTTTCCAATGGGTGGTGCACTGGTGGGTGCAGGATCAATGGTGCAAGCAACACCAAGTGTTGCTCCCACTCCAAGTTGCCCCAAAGGGATGTTTTTTTGGGATGGCATCTTATTATGGTAGTCTTGTTTCTACAAATTGAGATTACAATTTAATTTCACAGGAACCAAAGCTCTCTAGAGCTTATGACATACACAGTTTTGTTGAGGTTCCCTTTTGGTCCAAAATTTTTGTTTCCAACATGTTTCTCAGCTTGTTACTCCGGAGAGGTGTTCTTAGCATTTTGTTCAGATTCCAAATTGAACTTGGGCTTTCTTACTATATAGCTTGCTGTGTTTCATGGCCTTGGGTCATGGAGCACCCATGTTGGTACCATGGTAAAAATCCCAAAGTTCATTTGAATATATCCTAAATATTACAAATATCCCAATGCTTAGATTAAATCAGGGTCTTTGAGTTCAAATCTAACTTTTTGGGCTTAATATGGCCACTAAGAGGCCTCACTCAACAAGGTGAAGGTACCAACCAGGTTTCAAGGATGGTTCTTGGCTTTTATAAAGCACCTCCAATGCTGGTTATTTAAAAGAAATTTACAGTGTATTTCTTCTATTTAAAAGAAATTAGAATGGTCCTGGTTCTGGTTCCAAAAAGAGTGGAACCCTAAGTCCAGTTCTGGTCTAATTCTTTGAAGGAAAAAGTTAATTCTGATTCTGATTCCTCAAATCAGACTTGGTTTCCAGTTTCAGTTGGGGGTAACCTGGTCTGAAACTAGCAACTAATTGCCAGTTAACCCCAGTTTAAACCAGCCAAACTGGGTAACCGCCCAACACTGGTACCACCATGGGTACTAGTTAACCCTGGCTGTGTTTTATGGATGAATATGGCTCAAAATGTTCATAATAGGAATTCAGAAATTGTGTACACGGCATCAATGAAGAGAAAATAACAAAAAGAAACAAACAGATAACAAAGGATATGCTGTTTGATGAAACCCTACCAAACTTCATAAACTGAAAACACCCAAGAAAGGGAGAGAAATAGAAACAAAGGGGCAAAGAACAAATCCCAGGCAAGCAAACAGCCCAAAAGAGGCGCGCCAGATGGAGATAATGGTAACCACTAAGTACCGAAACCTTCACCAGTGGCATGAAGCATATCAACTAAAGAAAGGGGGAGGTAAGCTCGTAAAAACTTCAAGCCTAGAAGAACCCTCCCCTGCAGTAACAGACCGCCTCAATGCTGTTTCATTTGTCCTTCCATAAATATGGGCTCTAGTCAACATAGTTCTATATGCATTTACATAAATTCAAATACAAGAGTCAACTTGTCGTGAAGTATACCTACTACTACATACAACACCACCCATTGAACTAGAAAATGCCAAGGGCTCACTAATGATGAAGCTTTTGGGTCAACCCAATTCTTGTCATCTCTTGAGCTGTGTTTTTGTTTTTCAGTTTTGTGATGTAGTTGAATTTGCAATCATCCGTCCATATGACCACTACGCCACATTTGGATATCAAGAATAATGAAAGTAAGAAATTTTAAGCATTGTTTTGTATTGTTTGACTCCCTATTAGAACTTATTATGTTTAATCTGGTGATTCTTTTGAATCTTTTGAAAAGATTTTTTTTTTGGAGCTACAAATTTAGCTTTTATAAAAAACCCAAAAAAAAAAAAAAAATTGTTATTTTGAAATTACAAATGTTCTAAGCATTTGTGTTAAAACTATTCACACAAAATAAAAAAATTGAGTGCAATAGTAACAAAGAGCCACAAAATTCCCACATGTTCACAATTCAAATAGTGAACCGAATTTTTGTGAAAATATGAAGTTGACATGTTGAAAATCATCATAATTATCATAGGCCACACTCTGAATATTTTTCACTACTCAGACAATAATATCATAGTAGATCATGGAAATAATAATAATTTCAATTTTTTCTTAAAAAAAAACTTTGAAAAAAATAATAATTTGTTTTGTCAATGTGTACACTGACCTTAGGCTATGGTATCTAAGTACTAGCACAAAAGAATGGGTACATTAATCGAACGAGTGGGTTTCCTTCTCACACTTTGGGTCACTTGTTTAAGTATTGGCAACTTGATTTTTAAAAAGAGAGGCAATTTCTTGAGTGGTATTAGTTACATGGCAAATTTCAAGAGACTGAAATAGGGCCAGGGAGAACCAGTTCCAGTCTGGGTTACATGACTGGAACTGGCAATTAACTGCTGGTTAATGTCCACTTAGTCCTCAATTCTACTCTATTTTTCCTCAAAAATTTCGATCCCAGTTCTGATTCCAGTTCCACATGTAAATGGAATCAAGAATCCAGTTCCAAGTCCAGTTTCTGAACAGTGTAAATTCTGGCACCTATTCTGGAACCGGTTCCAAAAATCAGACACAGTTCCAGTTCAGATGTTATTAACCAGAACCAGCAGTTCTAACCATCCAAACCAGGCAACAGCCCAACACCAGTCTGCATGAGTGTTGTCCGGTTATCAACATCTAGACCTAACCTGTGGATAACAATAATAGATTTTATTTTATTTTTGGGCAAGGAAGGATATGTACCCCCAAAAAAATCAATCTACTACAATAGCCGGTTACAAATAATTTTATTTTTCTTGTTCATCTACAGGTTATGAATATTCCAATTTTCAGTTTTTGAAACATGGTGGATATGCACAAAGGTTATGTATGCAAAATTTCCAAATTTGGTTGCTTAAAAGACTACAAGCTAATCTAACAACACAAAAATAACACAAGCAAAATCCAAAACAAAGTAACGTGCAAGGGAATTGAACCCCAATTCTATGAAGAACTATGAAAAACTCTACCCAATTGCAACACAAGTTTCCTGCCCCAACCACAACCCCACAAAATTAAACCACAAAATTAATCATTGTCAACTTGCAATTGTTCAAAGAAATCAGCTTTTTCAAGCAAGTCATAGTTCTCCTCTGCCAAAGAGTCTTCTTCTTTTAAGTATTCTTTTATATCTACATTTGGTTTGTAACTATGGCATGGGTCATCAAGCCAATTTTTCACCATTGTGATGATCCAATCCATGTTCTCCACCTCTAAGCAATAGTGTTTTAAAGTTGTCAACACACTTGCAAGAGTAAACACACACTCAGTTTCTATTTGCAAAGAAACCCACGTTTGGAAACTAGCCTTCATGGATGCACCACCGTGCTAGTGGATCTACACATGTAAATGGAAAAATAGGAACCCTCCTAAACAGAGATAGTTCTCAATAACCAATGCATGTGAAGATTCCTTAATTAAGGTCCGCACACCAAACATATTTTCTTCAAATTCCTCACCTACAACATCAATTGTTGTTGCAACAACAAATGCATTCATGGTAGTAGGGTCCAACCGTTCAAAACAGACCATCAAAAGAGGAATAACAATTCTAGCATCATATTTAGTGGCCAATTGAATGGCATTCCCACATCCCAACAAATTATCCACAATGCGTAAAGACTTGAATCGTGGATCCAATATGATGGCCATCATATTATGAGCCTACCCTCCATTAAAAGTTCTCAAAAATTGCAAAAAAGGTTTGATAACCTTAATAACCTCTAGCTACATATTTCTATGCAAAACAAGGATCTCACTCTCAAATGAATCAAAAATTTCAAGCCCACCAAAAAGTGGCAATAATGCTACTTCCATGCTCATAGTAAATGCAATAGTTATTGTCAAAGCATCTAACAACAACCAATGGCCCCTTGATTGATTCATGACATATGTTGATACAAAAGGGTTTAAGCAAGATGTGACTACTTCAACAACAACCCACACTTGGGTTTTTTGCACTCTTTGTTGCAAAGCCACAACTTTCTACCTTCCATAACAAAAAATAATGACATCTTTAAACTACAAACATTCTTCAAACATTATGATCTTGCTTGCAAATCTAATTTTCATGAAAGTTTTTAATTTTCGATGTCACATCCTGTTATCACAACAAGCCTACTCACACTCCTACCTCGTTTTCTTAAACTTTTTGGTCCATGTAATTATTTTTTGTAAACAAGCATGTGCATCCCTCACACTAACACTTCTCAACCCAATAGAGATTTTGTCATCATTAATAGCATACTAACATGTTGTAGACATTACATGCCCAAAACAAGTACCCTCGTAACCACTAAGTAACTTCAAAGGTTCACAATCAACAATTAACTATAGAGTTATTGCCATAACAATCAAATTACTACCTTCATCCTTTACAAATGCAATTACTTGATGCAATAATCCATACTTCTCCAATAAAGACTAGAGTTGTATGGCCATGGATTACCTGGAAGTCTCATGAACCTCAAACAACCTCACAATAACATTCATCGACACCCAAGTTTCATTCAAAAAATTTATAACCAAAACAAATGTGTCAACACTGCCATGACACATCCAAAGATCAAAACTAGCTAAAACTATTGCTATAGTTTTCAAATTTGGCAAAACATGTTAGTCCAATGTCTTCTTCACCATTGCAAGTAACATTTCTTCCACTAGAAAGGACTGAAAAGGAAATTGAACTTGGGGACATTGACATAAAACCAACCTCTGAAGCCAAATGTTTTCACAAGAAGATAATGGCCTATAACCTTTACAGATGTGTAACACCAGATCCTCAAGAAACTATAATTAAGCATTATCAATGTTTTTATAAGGATTTTTGGCACTAAAGAATGTTATAATTACATAGCTAGAAAGACTTGCCCTCTTTTTTCCGTTGTTAGGTATGATCAAGTGCTACCACCTTTTAACTACAAATCTGCTTCCTCTAAGCTCATAACTTTGGATATGTAATCTCCACATGAGTCTTCATGGGAGTTATGCCATTGGTTTTGCTTTATTTTATCAAACCCTTACGGAAAATAAATTGTTATGTTAAATCAATCTCAAATGCTTGTTAAGGTTTGCAAACGATGCATCGCACCATTTGTGGGTTTTCCAAATCCACAGGATGATCATCATTGACAACAAAATCACCAGCATCTAAAAATCCGACCATGAAGCCTCTGAGCAATAGCTTGTGCTTTTATGGTCTCAAGTTGGAGAGCATTTAAATTTGGCACATTATTGTTAGTTTAAAGGTGGACACTTTCAATGTTCGAAAATGAGGATGTAATTATAAGTGTGGGGAGCTAATGCATTTTCATCAATTCCACCACAACCTCAATCATGCAAAACTCTACCTCCTTAGCCATCGAGCAAATAGACAAAATTTACAATGCACTTACACACAACAAAAAAGATTCACTAAAACACATTAAAACAAAACGGATTCAACTTCAAGTTCCTATAACCAAAAATAAATAAATCAAAGGTTTAAGGTTTAGGAGCTAACCTTCATTGTGAAAGGTAATGGCTTCTTCTCATTGCGTGCTACATCCAAAGTCCAAAATGTGGTTTATGTTGCAAGTTGCATCCAAAATGTGGAAACAAACTTGCATAAACACCAAGCAACAAACCCAAAAGCACAACCCAAAAGGAAGTGAAGAGCACAACACTTGAGCAAAGCCAGGAAGGAAACACAAACACAAAGTGCAGAGCGCAAAAGCATAAAGTTATAAGCAAAGCTCAAAAGGAAGCATAAAGTGCAACACTAGGAATAAAACCAAGAAAACACCGTGCTTGAAAAAATACAATGTTAAAAAAATAATGCCAAAAAATCACAATCCTTGAAAAACCATAATGCCAAAAAATAAGGTTAAAAAACCAAAGTGCTTGAGAAAGCACAGTGCCCAAAATGCAACACTAAGAAACCATGGTGCTTGAAAAAGCACATTGCCCACAAACAATGCTAAAAAACTACAACACTTGTAAAAGCACAGTGCCTAGAAACAACGCCAAAAAACCATGGCACTTGAAAAAGCACAATGCCTAGAAACAATGCCAAGAAACCACGGCACTTGAAAAGGCATAGTGCCTAGAAACAATGCCAAGAAATCACGTTGCTTGAGAAAGAACGGTGCCCACAAACAATGCTAAAAAACTACAACACTTGTAAAAGCACAGTGCCCAGAAACAATGCCAAAAAACCATGGCACTTGAAAAAGCACAATGCCTAGAAACAATGCCAAGAAACCACGGCACTTGAAAAGGCATAGTGCCTAGAAACAATGCCAAGAAACCACGGCACTTGAAAAGGCATAGTGCCTAGAAACAATGCCAAGAAATCATGTTGCTTGAGAAAGAACGATGCCTAGAAACAATGCTGAAAAATCACAGTGTTTGATAAACAAAAAAAGAGGTTTAGGGTTAGGAGGTTAGTTTACTATGAAAAAATTTCTCAAGTTTCTTCAAGTTGCACGTTGCACCTCTTAAAGTTGCATCCAAAACCAAGCTTGAATGCAAAGAGAGCAAAGCACCAAGAAACCAAAGCACCAAACCTTAACAAGCAAAGTGCCAAGCACAAAGAAAATAGAGCAGCACACACTAATCTAATGAAACAAGGAACTTGAGAGCACAAACTTGTAGCTCGAAGCAAATTTGAGCACAAAACACAAAATGCAAAAGCTGCAATGCCAAAAGCTTGAGGGTGACATTTTTTTGTTCCTCCTAAACCTAAACCTAACTAAAAAGCTTAAACGCTAAATGAAATACATATCCAGCATTTTTCTAAACCCTAATAGTTGGATATCAACTTTTGAAAACCCCTTTGGGCGAATATGGTTAGAGATAAAGATAATAGTGCAATTAGGCATCTGGTGGTTGTGCACATAGCCGGTTATGAAAAAAAATTTAAAATCCGAATATGTATGAATACATATCCAGCCATTATGCATATGCATATCCGGATGAATTTGGACAACCAGACAACACTGGTCTGCACAGCCATAATTGAAGGGCAAGCCAAAAGCATATTCCTAACATGAAAGCAATGTGCCAAAGGAATTCCAAACCAAATACATGAAGAGAAATGGGGACAAATGCACTGCCAAACTATTTGCAGTTTTAACATTGTTCTCCAATAGATTTTACACAGTACTTGAAACCTTATCGTATTGCGCATATTGCTTGTACTCCTGGAGCAATTTTATTATTACGTAGCCATTAGCGTTTTCCTGGAGCAATTTTATTATTACTTAACCAAGATCATTTTCTTTTGCAGAGGTCTATTACATTACATTGTTGGGTTTCTTTCCCTGGAGGTGATGGTTTGGCACACCAATGACATCATTTTCAGCTTCTTCAAGTAGTCCTTGGTTTAAAGGAGCCTTCTTAGATTCAAGGCATTGTTCGGGAAAATGTGGTGGTAGTAAGTAATGTTATAAGCATCATGGTGGGAGTATGCTGACTCCTGCATCCATCATCTACCCAACAACCAAACACCCATGTCATAAGTAATGCTCAGTCATCCACACATGTGTTACATAGAATAGAATGAAACAATGAACAACAGATCAGAGACCTTGTGTTTGGAAGGCAACTCTGAGTTCTAGAATTTCCTGTGCAAAAACACAAGATCACCACAATGAATTGTATGATTTCTAATTACTCTTATGATTTCCAGTTCCAATTATGTAGTTGTTGAACCTGAGATATATAAAAAAACAACAGAGCTTGATATGAGCTAAAAATCTTGATACAAACAAAATTACAACTCACCTTCTCATGCTCCACTGATTCTGTGGCCACAGATGGCCAGGCCTGAAATAACACGCCTTCAACATAGAAGCCCGTGTTCGACACATCCCAGTGGCAGCGCCAGCAATCATAAGGAGGGAAATAAGAGGAGGCTTCCCAGACGATGATCGAGTGCTCCTGCTTACCAGCTGCTCCAAAGTCACATGTGAAAAGAGTGGTCCCCCAAAGATTTTCATTGAATTCAAACATATACGGCGGTGCATTGGTACCAAGGATGTGCACACCAAGGTCATTATCAGCTGAGTGGCAGTGGACAGTAAGTGACTCCGTCATCCCATTTGTGATAATCACAGCTGCTTTGCAACTGACAGGCTCTATGCAGCAAGCCATAGCCATAAGAGCTACCATGAGAAGACAACAAGAAGCATGAGTTCCCTGCATACACGTCCATCCAACCCCCATTTTTGCTTGTTATCGAGTTCCTAGTCAAGGATAAGTACTAAGTACACAGCAAAGCTGCAAATTCCAGTTACAAAAACATAATATGAGAGAAAGGATGGCACGGATCTTATAGCTGACACGGCCTCTTCTGAAATTAGAACTTACTTGTACCCCGAGGAAAGAAGCATTTGGATGTGACACCGATTTTATTCTTGATCAAGGCAATTGATGGGTGCTTTTTTTTATAATGTAAACATTGCATTACTCTTTTGGAATATCCAGGACAGAAATGTTATGTTGATTATTATTCCTTTTCTCGGTGTGTTCTTCTAACTTTCTACAAAAGTCCATACAGATTAGGCTAAAAGGAGGCCTGATAATGAAGATGAAAGTGACAAGACCAAATAGGAGAAGTTCATGTGAGTTTTGAAAGAATATGTATGACAAGAGAATATTTGGTCACTTTTGTTTTTGTGAGGAAAAAAAAGTCATTAGATTTGCAAAAAATTAAAAATCATCTTGTGACATTTCCCTATTGGTTTTTGGTTTGGTAACACAATTTTTAAATATTTAAGTAGGTTCCTAGAACATGTCATCATTTAATGTGAGATCCCTTTTGGGTTCCTCATAACTAATGTGATGTACCAAAATGAAAAAAATTAAATGAATTCTTTTCTTTTACAACAACATGATGTACATGAAAATAGATTAACTTTTTTATTTTTCCCCTAGTTATGACCAATTTATCATAAATACCAATTGTTGATATTAAATTAATGGCAAGGCCATTGCATATAACACACCTTGTTTGTTTAATGGTGTAAACATATGTATTTGCCATGATCTTAAAATATCATGTACATTTAGTCCTTGTGGAGATTGTTTTCTTTCTTCAGATTGTGTTGTAAAATGTCATCTTGTTTGAAATATTGAACTTCTATTATAGTTGGGTCATTACTATAGTGTGGCTTGCATCATTGGCCCAATTGAATAAATTGGTAGATTTTCCTCAGCCGAAGTCTGAAATTCAATTTTCATTATAAAGTGAAAATTGAATTTGTATTCAATTTTCAAATGACATTATTCAAAATTCAATATCTTCATTAGGTTAAAAATTATGAAATCATCTCCATAAAATCTCGTTCATTGAGCTCCTTCCAACAATATCAAAATCACTCCTTAATTTCTCCAAAAAAATTACATTGGATCTTATTGCATCCTCAATGTAAACATTATTCAATATTCAATAACTCTTGCACCATAAGTCTAAACATTACAAATTCACCTCAATGCACACATACCTATCAAGGGCTTTCCAACAATATCACATGTATGAAAATGTTTAGGCAAATTTTGAACAAACTTGAGTAGCAATTACAATATCACATTCACACCTCCATATTGGTGGAATTTTTTTTTAAAAGTGGAGACTTAACAAGGTGAAAAAACAAATGTTGATTCCAATCAAAGTTGGATTTTCCTCAAATTATCATTCTCAAGGCACATATGAACTTCAAGGTTCTTATTTTTGAGAAAATGTGTCAAATACTTACAACACAAAGCGAGAACCAACCACAAAAATGCAATGGATCACCCTGATAAGCAAGGGGTATATCACACTGTGGCCTTGCCATTTACATTAAAAAAGTATCTTACAGCAAGAGAAGAATTAAGGAAACTCAAATATTTCACCATGCAAAAATATAATCTTCGAAAAATCCTCTTAAAGAAACCAAAATCCTTCAAGATATTATAACTCTATAACTAATCTCAAGTTTCAACTCAAGGCCAAAAAATCATCTTTCAAAAATCATCATTTAAGAATAGACCTATTATTACCTAGGGGCCAAAATCCGTTAAGCTACTGTACTCTATAATGAATCTAAACACAATATCCTTGCCTTGGTAGGCAAGGCCAACAATGAACTTATGTAAGAATATGGCTATTCAATGAAGAGAGTGGATATCTTAATGTGACTATCTTCTTCACGAACAGTTCTACAAAGGAACTATCTAGAACTCATCATGGGGGATGTTTAATGCAAATTTAAAAACTCATTGTTTTTCCTTTAATTCCCTTTGAAAGATAGAATGATATATTCTATACCAGATTTACAAACACCAATTTCAATATAATTAAAATATAAATTTCAAAAAGTCCAAACAACTATTTTGGCCCCCATAAACAAAACAAAATTTGATCCAAAGAAGTGTGAATTCGAGGTAAGAATGTACCAACTGTCCAAATATTGGATACCACATGTCCAAATATTTCCCAAAACTCCATTTGGAAAGCTCCAAAAGCAAAGGTTTTTAGGACAAGAAATGTAAGAAACCGGGGGAAAATGCCATGCTCTGAAATTAAAACAATTGTGAGTTCTTTTGAGTTCTAAAAGCATGGTTATTAAAACCCATTTTGATAATTAATATTCCCCTATCTATTCTTCTTTTCAAAGTTTGTATGGCAAGTTTCACAAGTTTTCCTTTCATTGTGAATTCTTATATGCTCAACTAGCCAAAAAAAATTCTATGCCTAAATTTTCAGCATTTGTGCCAAGTTTTTCTTTCCTGGCTCCTTAAAACAACAAAATAGCTTGGACAACCACATTTTGAGTAGGACCCAATGAAGAGAAATTGAGCATAAACAGTTCTAATGTGTCAAAGAAGCTTCTTCCAAATCTGTGTCATCTACAGCCTTATAGTGGAAACTGCTTCAAGCTCTAGGGGAGTTTTATTGCTTGTAGGACCATTTTCATTTGTGTCCTTTTTCTGTAATTTTTTGTCAACTTTGAGTTTCTTTCTCTAGAAGGTGGTGAATTGGCAACAACATTTTTATTCAGATCAACTCACTTCAAACCAGACTTCCTATGGAGATATCAAAAGCACTGGTATAAAATCCCATAATCGGCATTATGGTGATTTGGAAGGTATTTTCTGCATCACAATGTGCACCCAAAAACCCAAATCATCATGAAAAAACTCGTTAGTCGTGTCAGAAATACATGAGCAAGATGTGTAATGTTCAAAGAATTTGCAACAGAAATGATTTTTAAAACCTTTTGTACAAGAGGGTCAAAAGGCATTGTGGAATCTCATTCATTGTAGGCGATCTGTGGGAATGAGAAAACAACACAAATTGATATAACAAAAGACACTGGAAAAAAGAATTCACCTTCTTTTCAGCTACTGTTGTTGCAGTTTCTGGCCATTTCTGAATTAATTTACCGTCGACATAAAAGCCCTGGCTCAACACATACCAGTTGCAATTCCAACAATGATAAGGTGGGTCACGGTAAGAGTAGCCTTGCCATACAATTTGCGAGGTATCCTGCTTGGAAGCTGCACTAAAGTCACATGTGAAGAGAGTTCTTCCAAAGATGTTTGGGTTGAAATCAAACTGATACTTCTGTAAGTAATAGCTCAGGATGTGCACACCAAGGTCATCATCCGCAGAGTGACAATGGACCTCAAGTGGCTCAAACAAGGCATTCGTGATACTCACTGATGCCTTGCCATTTACAGGCTCCTCCATGTAAACCACCATGAGAGCTACAATGATAAGAGCATGAGCAATACTCAACGCTTGGGCATGATTTTTCCTAGCCATTGGCTCAGCACCCATTGTTGTATTTATGCGGTTAAGTGTGCATAGATCTATGTGCAGGCTTGTGGGAAAGGAGGTCACTACTTGTATACACACAACAAATGTGATGGGTCAAATTACTGAAGGATGGAATTGCTGTTCAAAGGCAGATAGTTGTTTTGGACTTCAAACTAGTTTATTATGTATCCTGTGTACCAAATCCCTGGACATGACAATAGTTCATATTACTTCATGGCCCTTTCAAGTCCTGTTAGCTAGGGACTGAGAAAATTCATACTGGAATGGTTGATTTGGACAAATGAGCAAGTAGTATGTAAGATATGTGAGGTCTAAAAGGGAGAAGAAACTCTCAGACTTGGCAGTTTCCATCCATCAAGGGGGAAATTGGGGCCCATGTGATAAGAATTCCTACCAAAGTGCAACCAATTAGAGACCCATTTAGAAACACAAAAGTCTTTTATGTGTGTTGGGATCAGATGAACTTATCTACATCACTATCTTAATGAAAATCCCACCAGATTCAGTTCTACTAGACATTTTTCTTGCCAGAGTTTTGAACTGTATGGACCCAGTATGTTAAGTGTCAGATTGAAAAATGGAGAAACGAGAATTGGGTATAATATTTTATGATAGCCAAAAACAAATTCAGTCAAAATGCCATCTCTGTCACAATTAATTGGAAGCTGCAAGGAGAGGCTTTGAAGGAAATTCCATTCCAATTGAAGGGGTGGAAAAACAGATGGAATGACAAGTTATTTGCTGATAGCTAGTTTGCTGCCCCTCTAAAATTGCTTTAAGGATGAACACTTTAAGGATGAACAATTGCAAAGCTCTTAGGGACACTTCAATTGTCTCATTTACTATTCATGGGGTCCTTTGCTCAAGGTTTGTAGAACTTTTTTGACAGCAGTTTCCAACCCTCTTTCAATTGAGTTGCATTTATTTTTTTCTTATGGTTTTTTCGGTATTTTACCACATGCAAGGAAGGAAAGTATGCAAGGAAAGCAAGGACATTACCTTTAAGGATGTTGAACTCTGATTAGAGGATCTCCTATCTTAAAGGCTTGACCCATGTTTGTGGGGCCACTAACTGAATTGGACTAGGTCATCAGGGTGTTTTGCACAGAACCCAGCCAGAACCAGACCTCTGTTAGAACTTACCAATTTGGATTCGTATACAACATGTCATGTCTCTGTTTACAAAAGTGCAACTAATTAACTTCAGAACAGAAACACACCAGATTCCAAGAGCTAAATGTAACAAGACAACTTCCATTCTGTGAAGGAACCATCTCTGTCTCAAGATGTGCCAGTGGGATCTTTCATGATTCTGACCAGTTGTAATTTTGCAGTGTTTTACTTCCCACTAAATGATTGTATAATGATTGCATCTCTATGGTCAGGGCAAATACGACTTCTAGCTAAGCAGAAATCCAACACTTGTAAAATGCATCAGATTGCACAGTTCTTGAGCAATTCTACTTGGTGTATACTAAAGCTTGGTCCCAGTTTTATCAAAATGACAACCAAACCAAAAGTTAAGATGAGAAAAGTACACAAGAAAAAAATAGTAGACACTTGGTTTTTCCCACCGAAACTTGTATTTATTGTGAGTCCTCACAAGAGCTTCACTCTGGGCATGGGATTTGCAGAATTGCCATTACCCATTTCTTAAATCACATACATTTTGTTAAATCTTGCAAATCTTGCAAAGCCATACCCACTTCCATAAAATGATACTTTCACTCACCTTCCAATTTCATTCCAATTGGGGGTGAAACATGGATTTGAGGATGAATCTAAGGCCAAAGACAGGATGACTTTTTACCTGTAACCTTCTTTTGGAGTGTATTTTGGTGTGATGTATTCACTGCTGAGGTCTTCAACTTGGAGTTTTTTCCTTCATCTATGCTGTGACAACAAAAGTGATTAGATCAATTCATATTTTATGTCAAACCAATGTGATTACAGATAGCTCTGAATGCTCTTTTCTTGACTGTATTCGTATCAAGACCTGCTATCAAGTTATCACAATCATGACAATATGGAACTTTCCTGTACACATGAAGCCCATTTGATTAGGAACAAGCTCAAAAGTTCTTCTCTGCAAAGGGATTACACCCATGATCTCCAAATCAGATCAGAAACTTTTATCCACAAATCCACCCAACAACCCAAAGTCTGATTTTATGACTTCCTGTGAAAGAGGGCCATTGGGAGGACACAATTGAGTTGCTAGTGGGTGACGAGTTGAGTTTGACCAATGGCCATTACCCGACATAATTGGCACTTGGGAAAGATTTTGCCACATCTTTAGGAACTTTGTACAATTTTGGTAGATTTCCACAATGTTCTACATATTGGTCACAAGCATTTGAAAGAAAAGTTAATACTCAAAAGCTCAAGATGAAAGGTGAAATCTCTTATGACGACAATTGAGTGTAAATGTAGCAGCAATAACCATAGGTGATTGCTTTGAAAGCAATGGGTTATCTAGTCTAGCCAATGTTACAAACCATGATTGGTTATTCATGATTGATGAATCCATGATTTAAATAAACTTATATGAAAGTCGTTTTAATTCTTACGACATGGAGAAATGTCAATCATATATATTATGATGTAAAAGTCTATTTCAATGACTTTCATGAATATGTCATTTTTAATTCATTTAAAAAACAAGACTATTCATCACAAATATGCATTGCATTATTTTGAAAATAGCTTTGGGTGATTTGTACCTATTAAATTCATTTCATATTTATCCAAATGTTCCCATAATATATTTAAAACATTGTTGCATCCACACACACAAAATTTTTATATTAATGTATAAGTTAATATGAAAATTTTAAGTAGTGATTACACTTTCAATGTCTCTTGTTATTGTATTTGCACTCGATTATGACAATTTCAAATTGAATAACATTGGCTAAATGGAAGAAACAATAAGTAACTAAAAATCTTGGGAAGCTAAAGAGTTGTAGTTGTTGGTTATTTACATAATTGTTTTTTGGTTTCATTGACATCCATGAAAAAGACATATTGAGATGTGAATCTTGGATAAACTAGATGTTGATCCACTATGTCATGTGGGCTTGTGTTTGGGTCATTGATAAAATTGAAATTCATACTTTAGAAGGCCTTTCATTTTTTGTGGTCATGAATCCTAGTCACTAGGCTACTAGCTTGATGCTACACTAAATGATTGTCAACTATAGCAAGTATGTTTTTGTTTAATGTTTCTTTAAACTTTGAAAACTACATAGTTGAGCATGACATTTATTAAAACCATATTTCCATCAACATGTCATATCTACATGAAGTTGAATGTTTTTAAGAAATTAGCAAGTTTTTCCATGTAAATGACTAAGCATTTAAAAGTGTGAATGCATCATTATGCATTGATATTGAAATATGTAGTATCATCATATGTTTGTATACCACATCGACAAAGGCATTAAACCATCAACACTTGCTTGGAGTTGAACAACTTTTGAATGATGCTTATGTATGGGATCAAGATTGATGCACAACACAACACCTTGTCAACTTCAAAGGTTGTATTGATGAATGTTGATCACTTACAAAAGAAATGATTAGTTATCAACAAAGGTCCACTAACAACATCACACCCTTTCTAGAACATGATTTAGCAATAGTATTTGTGTGAAATTTATTTTTTCATAGGTTCATATTGTTTAAACATGAATAATTGTTTGAAATTTTAGAATGTCTAAAGTCCATGTCTAAGTTTTGTAAGCTAAGGTTTTAGGGTTTAAAACTTTAACATGGCAACTAAAGTATCAAAAATAAGGTGGCACCCAATAACCTTGTAATCATTATCTTGCAAGATTATTGCTTCCTTTAAAATAAAAATCATCAAGAGAAAGCTTGGGCCCCGTTCTATTTAAGCTTTATGTGATTTCTTGTGTGTTCAAGCTTTACTATGATTTTTTATGTTCTATTTTTGTTTGGTTTCTGGTTTTGGTGTTGCTTATATTTGTTTTTTTTAATGGTGTTTCATGTTTGCAAGTTCATGGAGCTCAATTTAAGTTTTGCCTTTTCCTTGTTCCTTTTGCTCTTTGTTTTTTATCTTCATTCCTATTATTTATTTTTCATTCTTACTCTTTTTTTTGTTTTTCCTCCTAGCTCCTATGCTCATGATTCCCAGTTCATGTTCTTCACTTTCAACTCTTTTTCATTGTTCCCAACTCCTACCTTTCACTCATTGCCCATGTTATGTTCCCAATTCACAATCTTCTCTCTTAGCTCCTACTATCTAGTCTTAGTTTTTGATCTTCATTCTTAATCGTTGTTATTTAATCTTGGTGTCTATCACAACAAATGTCACGATTCATTAAAAATTCACCATTATAATGCAATCATTTAGCCTTGTAAAAGTCATAGCAAAAATGACCCATAACATGCAATCTTGATTTCTAAAAAAAACACACATGCACACACATTCTCTTAAATATGTTTTCAATGAAACAATAAATCACATTTTGCTTATAGAAGGACATTAAAAACATTATTCCTCATCTCATTTTGACATTCTATCATTGAATTATTAGCAGGAAGGAGCACATGGCAAACATTACTTATACAATGTGTCATTGTTGCAAACGTTACTAAATAGAACTAGGCACATGAATTAAATTAAACTACTTGGAATAATGGCAAACACCCATTGCACTTGGGTTTTTTTATGCATTTAAGTTCTAAAATAATCAAGAGACTTAAAACATTAACTCTTTGAATTTTTTTCAATACACTCAACTTCAAAACACCTTGTAGTTCTCAACATACACATCCTATCATTATCTACAACTCTACAAACTCATAATAAGTGTCTTGATTCAGTTTACCCATTTCATTGAATGTCAAATTTTGAAAGTTGCATTTGCATTTTGAATGTCATGATGCTTAAAGGCCCCTAGAGAAAATGTGATTTTTTCAAAGGTTCAACTTGACTAAAAGGTTCACATTGACCAAAGGGGATCGCCATTTTGATTAAACGTTCGGGGCATGAAAGACACATGTTAATTTTGATTTTTAAAATCGACTAAAATGATTTTTTTAACCATGTGACAAACTAAACATCTAATCAAAATGGATAGAAATCCATCAAAATAACCAAAGCTTAATGAAATCAACCATACTCAATCATGGCTAGAATTTAGTCAAATTGACCATTTTGACTTAACACTTAATCAAATCAACCATATTAATTTGGGTACTTAACTTATAAGCTTGTTTGGCTTAAGGTACACACCTATCCTAAGTTCACAATTAGGCTAAGTTACACATATTACACCTAATAAATAATTACAAGGCTTGATAGGTTACCTACATGTTACATATAACCACATGTAGGTACTAGGCTTAATAAATTAATTAGTTGGTATTTAATAATTACTAGTTAATAATCGATAATTTAAGATTATTAATTTAATTGATTAATTATTATAATGAAGTCAACATATTATAATGAAGTTAATATATAAAAATCAATGAAGTTCATTATAATATGTTGACAAAATCTTTTGAAGTGGTAGTATTGAGACATTCAAGTCCTTACATTTGCAACTTTCACTACCTAAGTTACTTTAGCCTTAGATGGCCTAAATAGCTAACCTAGACCACTTAGGCAAGGTGGGCTAAGGTTGGTTGCTTAGCATAGCGGACCTAAGCTAAATAGGGTAGGTAGGTAAATAAATTACTTATTTTTACATTAATTATTAAGCAATGTAAGTAGTTAAATAAATTATTATAATTATTATGATATATTTATTATATTATATTATAATAAAAATCTTAATTAGATATATAATTGTTGTCAAAATATTGTTGACTTGTCAAAAATCTAGTAAAAAAATCTAGTAAAAAAAACCAACCAAAAAGACCTAGTCAAAATGGCCGGGTCTAAATTAACTTGTCCAAAATGACACTTTGGTCAAGTTGAACATGACGACAATTGGGATACTTTTTGGTCAATTTTTCCAATTGAAAAGCCGCATTTTCTTGTAATAAATTACATTGGATTGGGGAAGTTATAATGTTTCCAAAAGAATGTGTGTGCTAGATTTTGATTAAAAGTCAATATGTTAAATGTGAATTGAACTTCAATATACAATAACATGTTTCATATGAACACATGAAACAACATATATCAAAATTAGGTTACATTGAGAAATAATCATGGGTATATCTATAGAAAAAAACAGCCAAGTGATGTGTATGCACTTTTAAAGGTTTTATGAATTGTTGGATGTTTTTTCATCACATGTTAAAATGAGTGTTATATTTATAAAACAATGTTTTTAAGATATCAATGTAACACTTGGATAAATTTGATAACTATATAATGAACACAAAATATCTAGCACATTTTTTATAGACATTAACTATAATGATTTGAAACATTATTTTTGCATTAGAAGTTTATTATTGTTTCAATATAATTTAAGCAATGTGTAAACAATTGGGAGCTTCCACATTAGCTTGTCAAGACCATCCTAAGAACTCCTTAAGATGTGTTGTTGATTCTTTTTATCTTGAACTTATTTTCATAGATGTTAATGATGATTACTGATCAATACCAACTTTGGGTGGTGTAACAATTTAAACATGATTCATAAAATGTTCTTAGTTCATGGATTTACTTCAACCACATTGCAAATTGCAACTATGTACTTGTGTTCTTTTTCCATCCAAGAAATCAAATATATATATATATGTACATTATCTAAACCTTATATGTATAATTATCAAAATTGTGGCAATCTAAAGACTTGAAACAAAAAAAATTGTACACATCACACATGAATCTAAACACATAAATATATTTTGATGTTAACTTGAACATCAAAACAAAATCATTCTTCCAACAAATTTTTCATATTAAAAAATTGTTTTGCACCCTCACATTGCCCCAAAACTATTCATTAATCCATGGCAATCTAACCAAGGTATAGTTGTAAAAGGTGAATCCCAAGTGTTGCCATCTTCAACAAGCTTTTTCCATGAGTTGTTTATACATTATAGGATACATGGCAATCTCACATGTTCAATAGGACCATCCTTGTGGTCTTGCAATTGATGCAAGATGTGCTCATGCTCAAGGCCGTTGAACAATAAAGGGAATAATGAAAGACTTGATGTTGTAAAGGTCGACTTAAACCATGGAAAAGTTTCCATTGCAAAAAATACCCTTTTTTATTTTTGTTGACATTTGTAAGTTTGGATAGGAAACTTCTCCATATTAACTTCACATATGCCATACCATGATAAATTTGGGATCTAAATGAAAAGTTTGCATTCAAATTTATATTTTATGTTGCAATTTGAATCAATTGTAGTTCAAGCTAAAAATTTGTAGTTGTACACATTCTAGTTTCAATCTTGCTTATAAACTCTCCAAGGCAAACATATGACCTCTCAAATCCAAGTGCACAATGTGGCCTTCAAACATTATGACCTTCAAAATTGAAGATTCAATTCCATGAACAAATTTAGTTGGAATGTTTATTAAATGAATTTGTAAAGTTGTAGATAATGATGGGACATGTGTGTTGAGGAGTGAATAGGGCATCAAGCTTCAAAGTGATTAGAATTTCAAGTCTTTTAAATATTACAAAGCTTGAATGATTTTTAAAAACCAAGTATAAGGGGTGTTCAATGTTACAAAACTTGAATACATAAAAAAAGATCGTTATGAAGCTTGAGTGCATAGAGAGAACCAATGCACAGGGAGTTTCAACACTTATATGTACAAGCTTAAATTAATAGTTTGAATGAAGAAGTAGATGCAAGGAGAAAAGGTGGGCAACAATGCAAGGTTATAGGGATGAAAGAAATTTAGGTTGCATAAGAAAAGAAAGGCCCCATTGGACCTACACTTGATTACTTCACAATGTTTAACAGATGGGGGATGAGCCAATTATAAGGCCACAACATGGCCTATAGGTTGGGCTAGAAGGTTGGTCTAGAGATTTTTTTCAAATCATTTTGGAACTAATTGGAATGATGATAAAAAAACCAAACTAGTTATTCCAAAGAATTGAAATTTTAATGTTTGCAACTAGTTTTTATATGCAGTAGCCTTTACAATAAGGATCCATTGCATATATAATGTTTGCCCAAAACACCTTTTGCAATAAATATTTTAAATGTAAGAAATAATTTTTGTTGGGAGGGGGGTTATGGGTTGTAATTGGGACCTTGGTGGTGACCATCAACATTATGGACTAAGTAATTGGCATGATGTTGTTGGTTATTGAAAAAAAATTTATTGAGGGAATGTTGATGTTATTTTGTATAACCAATGGCCTTGAGCCATTTACTAGACATAACTAATGTTCTTTACATCATAACCTACTTTGTAGCTGGATGTGTATTGCTTAAATTTATCCATACACAAAATGGATATGCATCATTTTTTGTCCACACACGAAATGACATATAAACATTTTAATAATTGGGGGGCATGGATGTCCTCAAAAGAATAAACAAATGATAAGCATAAAACCAATGCATGTCATAAAACAAATGACATGCATCAAAAGACCACCTTGTCAATTTGGGCTCTGTCATTTTTATTAACAAAGTAATTAACTATTTGAATGTAGATATGACCCGTTAAATTAAACCTTTTATTATTATTATTATTAAGTGGGTAGGTAAGTAGGTAGGTAGGTAATAAATAGGACTAGGTAGGTTTAAAAAAACATTTAAGTAAGTAGGTGTTAGCCTAACTTAACATAGCCAACCTAACCTAACTTAATTGAATTACTTTAATTTAGCCTACAATTACATTAGCCCTCTAAGCATGCACATAGGTTGCAAGTGTAAAGAATTGAACTCCAAACCTTCATAATGATAAACCAAGTCCTTACTAATGGATAACACTATCAAAGGTGTTTAGCTTTTATCAAGTTTTTTATTTCATGCACATTTATTTCACATCACTAAACATAGTGGTTAAATCCAAATGACATCTAGTGGTTAAAATCACGTTAAACTTAATGGTTAAATCAAATGGTTAAACCTAATGACTAAAACTAATAATCTAATTTAATGGTTTAGTTTAATGCCTAAACATAATTTGATTAAACTTTGTTAAACATAGTGATTAAACATAATTGATAAACCTAATAGCTAGATTTTATAACAAAACTTTGGTTAACCCAAGTTATATTTAATAATTAAACTTCGGTTAAACCTAGTGATCAAATCTAATGATTTGATTTAAGCAAAATCTAACGGCTAAACATAATGGATACATTTAATATTTAAATTTAATGGTTAAACATAATAACTAAACCTCATGGTTAGACCTAGTGGTTAAATTTAAGTAAGTAAATGGGTGGGTAAGTAAGTAAATAAATAGTATGTAGGTCGGTGGGTAGGGAAATAGGTAGGTTGTACAAAGGTGAGAAAATATACATTATGAAAAATCACATCCATTGAAACCACACTATGTTGGGCAAGGATATATAGCGAATATCTTGGAATAACTGAAGATTTAAACATAATGAATTAATCAATGTAATTATAGGCTAATTAAACATTATAGGTAGGACAACCTAGCTTTGGATAGATTCTAAGTAGAATGAGTAGTGAATAAAATTTTAGGTTAACTAGACATTCTAGGCAAGAAAAACAAACAACATAATTTTGGACAATTAAAGGATTTGAATGCTAACATTTTGACATTATAAAAGTTATGGGGAGTATATAGAAGACATTTTTGGGGTATAGGTTGGATGTATAGAAGCATGTAATCATTAAGAATTAAGGTTTGGGAGGGGGGACTTCACCATTTTTAGGTTTAAAATTCAACACTAAATAATTTTCATCTTGAAGTGGGGTTAGTATGTAGAAAGGATGTTGGTTCTAGATGTCTTTTTGTTGAATGGAAAATGAAAAAAAGGAAGAAGGGTGAGGATCATGACAAAGTGAAAGGAAAAGCTTTAGGGTAACCTATTGTTGTTAAGGAAAGGAAGTAAGATGGTAGCGAAGAGGAGAGGACAACAAAAACATGCATGGAAGAGGGGGAGGGAGGGAGGAAGGAAGGAGGAAAGAATGAGGTGGCCAAAGGTAGAGTAAGAGGGGGAACTACGTGTTTTTGTTGAACATCTGAACCTTGGTGAACACAAAGAAAAATAAACATTTGGGGAAGGAGGTTGTGGGAATGTTGTGCACGGTAGGAAAAAATCATTGCATATTGTCATCGTTGATCATGTTGTATTTTAGTTTTAGTTAACATTGCTAAGAACTAGAACAAAAAATAAAATTAGACATTAGGAACCATAGATAATAACAAGAAAGGAGGGTTAGGTTACAAGGAAGACAAGGTGTGTAAATAGTAGTGACAATTAATTAGTTTAGAATTTGAACTCGCAAGTGTTGTTAAAGAATCCATTTAGTAAACCCCTTGGCAGAATTGTTAAGGGTAGGGAAAATGAACTCACTAGAAATTTAAACAAATAAGTATGACTTAAAACCTAGGGTGTAATATTTTACTTAACGCATTGTTTTTCAACTAGAGCTCCAAAGCAATTTATATACAACTACACTATAACTAGAGCATGGAAATAAGGCTAATTAATAAATAAAATGTCACATTAAAAAATCAAGGAGAAATTGCAAGTTAGTTGTAAATGGGACACCTATTTGGTGTAATGTAAGCATCATACATACAAGTGTAGTCAATTATGTTTGACTATTTGGCAAGTTACACTTTAGTGGCCTATGGCAACTACATTACACTAAGTGAAAATGTAACACTCAATCATTAATTACATTGCAACTAATGTATGATTTCAACACATATGATCATGCCACATGCACACATTTCCACCATCCATTACATATGACATTTGCGATTAATTGTCAATTAAGATTGCCATTGATACAACTAGTTATGCAACTTTGTTGTTACTATAAAAATATTATTTTTCCACTATTTTGTGATTGTTCTTCAACTATTAGTGGGTAAATAACTAAAAAAATTCATATGTAAGTCTTAATATTTAATAATGATTTTTTTCAATAATTTATTATCTATTAAATATTATTTAATAGTTAATATGAATTCATCAATCTAATTTAGATAATTTGTTTTTTAATTTATTCAAATACTTAGTTTTAAAATAATTAATCATCAATTCAAAAATTCAGATAATTAATTATTTTATAATTATTTATTTTCCCAAATTCATATTTAATCTTCAATAATTAATAATATTTTTCCAATAATGTATTAAATATTAAATATTAAATATTAAATAATATATAAATGATTTAATTACTATAAATTAATGAATTAAACTGAATAATTATTTGAAATAACTAGCTAGCAAATTAGATGAGTTGGATTAATAATTTAAATAATTAGTTAGTACCTTAATTCAAATAATTAATAATCTAAATTAAATATCTAAAATTAATTACTTGAATGCACTAACTAGCTAATTATTTGAATTAGAATAATTAATTCAAATAACCATTTCATATAATCCAAATAATTATTTAAATTAAACTTATTAATTCAGAAAAATAATTAAAATGATTATTAAAAATAATTAATTCACATATAATAATAAATTAATCACTTATTTAGTTGCAAAATTTACAAAATTAAAATTAAACAAAAAAAATGGATTTTTTTATAAAAAAATTACAATTCAATTTATAACTAATGTGCAACTAAAATATTTAACCAATAAGTTTTGTCCTATAATGTCATTTCACAAATTATATTTTTAAAATGTCTTTCTTATATGCTCCCATTAAAATATGACGCACTCTCAATTCCTTGAAGGATTCAAATGTGAGTCCAAGTAGAAGACAACGAAAGAGAGAGGAGTCGGGGCAAGTTCCCTAGCTCACAACATTTTGAGGGGTAGAAGGGCATGTTGGAGCTTCAGGATGGGACTAGGAAGAGTTGACAAGTTTCACTCACTCACACGCGCCTGCACACAATCCACACAAAGTTATTAGTGCATAGTTAGAACACCTTTGGTGTTAGGATGACCCATAGGCAACACGGACACATTAGACTCACCACGACCCGGACTTGGGGGAAGGCATCACCTTCCCCTTTATAGTATACTCTGTGGTTGGCCACAGAGCCTACATCCAAATGGTTTTTCTCTCCCGGGACCCCTGAGTGGGAGTCTCTAAATCACGCCAAATGGGATTTTCGCAATTTTGGAGTCTCATAACTTTGCGAGCAGACCTCAGATTGACGTGCGATTTAAAGCAAAGTTATAGCTCTCATCGAGAGCTTTCCAACGGTATGTTGCATGCCCTCTGCAACTAAGTAAATCGGGTCGATTCCTGACGTTTTCTAATCGAGAGTCAAACTGACAGTTTGACTCCCGGCCCTTCTTTTGGCCATAACTTGTGTTTCAGATGTCCAAATGAGCAATGTGAGCCCATTTTAGACATCTACGTTCCAAGGGCTTTCCAATGATATAAAGAACACCACAATCCATTGATTTTTAGTCAAAATATATATGTGTTATTCAAGCCCCTAACCAATAATCAAAATGTACATGTCCATTAATAAAAAATGACAAATTAATCAAGTTGAACCTAAAAAAAACTATGATTTGTAGTGGTGAAAAATTAAAAAAATAGTTTTGACTAATTGTGTTTTATTTTTTGGAAAGTCTTTGGGGTCAATTCCCTTTTATTAAAAACATCTTGGGTAAGTTTTGGATTTTTTTCAAAAAATTAGAACCTTTGGTTAAAATTAATGTTTTTTTTTTCAAACATGGGGGGTTATTAGGTATTAGGGTTTAAGTTTTTTTACAAGGGGTTAGTTTGGGTAGTAGTTAGGGTTTAGGGATTAAAATCTTGTCAAAACCCAAAAAATTGATTGTTGCCATTACAAAGCAAGTAGTGCAAAAATTGCATCTATTTTTATTTGAAAACAATGAAACTACATTTAACTGGTAAGAATTATGTGTTTAATGTTCAATCACTACTCACATATGCAACAATATGCTTCCTCAAAATTGTGCTATCAAACAATGCCATTTGACATTGGACAAACCATCATTTTAACTAAACAAACAAATGACTTCAATATTACACATTATGAATGACAATAATCCTCAATAATGCCTAGTAAAATGATAACAAAATAAACTTGACAAATTACTAAAAAATAAATAAAATAATAATAAATCTATGATAAATCCAACCACACAAAATTAATGACGTACCTCTAAATCTAAAGATAAATCCAACCACAAATCAACACATGATTAACCCACAAAAAAAATAAAAAAATAAAAAAATGGTTCCAACATATGACTATAACACATAATTGTGTAACACATAAATCTAATTTCTATTGCAACATATGATTCCCCACCAATATCTAACATGCAAAACAAAATCACATTGACTTCCTATAGCCTTTTGCGTGACAAATTTTTTTATGAAGGAAAACAACTTCAACATATGAATGACATAATTTACAAAAGATTTTAGCCAAACATATATGATTCTAAAAAAAGACCAACAAAATTTACAAAACACCTTGTAAATCTTAATTCTAATCAAGTGCATGTTACTCATTTTATATTTTAGGAAGCATTTGAGATAAAATGGTATTTTTTAATTTTGTTATGAAATAATGGCATATTCTAGCGATATTTTGAATATATTTTCATAATGAATTATAGGCACCTTATTTATATATTTTTAATAAATTGCACCTAATAATATTTTGCACACCATTTGGAATAAAATGGAAGTGATTTCCCTAAGGCCTTAATTGAACCTACATTGAAGATCATAAGGACATTCATAGGTTGAACCCATTTCATCATAGGAATTTGTGGCAAATGTGAGGTACAAAAATACTTTACACTACGATATTAAGTGGGCTTTTAATTTTCAACTCCAACCTTATAATGCACCAAGAAAATAATATACGATAGTACCTTTACCATTTTGGTCTTGGGGAATAATTAATTAAATTTGAAATTTTAAGTTTAGCACTTGGTTTTTTAATTTTGAAATTTTTGGTAAATAATGGTTATACAAACTAATAAACATGGTCTTACCAATGTTATGAAATAGTCTAATGTGTCTATATTGTTTTAGTTATAAATTGATGTCATGGAAGGTTTGCAGTTCAAAACCTAACAATTGAACTTTTGATTTTATAAAAATTTCAGCATAAATAATTTGAAAAGTTTGACAAAGCAAAGAATAATTTAATTTATGCCAAAATGCTAAAGTATTTTGATAAACAAAATATATTGGGAGAAAAATGCTAATAGAAAAAAATAAGGATGAAAGTAAAAGCATGAATTTAAAATCAAATGTGATCAAAGTTTGAATCTTCCTCAAGGAAATCCTTTTCATCAATTAATTTGTTATACTTTTTAATCATAGTAGAATCCTTTTTTTAAAATTCAACCATGGTTTTAGGTTTTGAAGGTCCATCACACCCAACATGAACATCATTGGGCTAATTTTTGATGATGAGTCAATATAGATTTTCGATCCCAAGCTTAAATTATTTGAAATTAGTGATAACATTTGCAACATTAAAAATTTGCTATATTTTTTATATGCGATCTGATAATGTTAAGGACTTGATGAGCAAGGAAAACAACATGGGAAAATTATGTTGCATGATTTGCCCACCAAACTAAAGGGTTTTCAATTTTTATTGGTTGCACTAACAATTGTCACTATAATCACAATTTATTCTTCAAGGTGGACATGATTACATCATCATTTGACATAATCTATGCAAAAAATAGGTAATCATCTTCAATTATCGCTAGTTGATCTACTACCATGTTAACATGATTTAAATGAAAGAACATTTATAATAAAGAAGAAACACAATATTAATGCCATTAATTGTCACAATTTGAATGACATGTGCATTGCCCATGAAATTTTATATATAATTTCATGTTCTTGAAATGGGGGTTGAACACAGTAGCTAACATGTTATAGGCCTTAATTTGATTATAAGCTAAAATAATTGTCAAGAATAAAAATTTGAACTTTGATGACTTGTGTCATCATCCTTAACTTGAATTCCTACAATTTTGAATCAAAGTCCCCATGAATTAGTGATTGATTTAAATCTTGAACCTTAGCCACATGAACTTTCATAACGATGTATAAAATTAAAGTAAAGGAAAGGGCATTTGACAACAACCAAATATAACCTTGACTTTGGTTTAAAACACAAAGTTTTACAATAGCAAGTGGCATATCTATAATGAGTTGATTAAAGCCCAAGTTAAAAACATTGGCACTTTAAAATATAAATGTGAAACTTGTCATCCATAATAAATGGAAATAACATTAAATAATACTCTAATGTTCAAGGTGGAATATGGAGACTAAATAAACAAATTATGACTTCACAAAGTTTTTAACATCTTACTAGGCATTCCTTGAATAATATATAAGATTCCTTCCACTCTTGCTCCCTTCCCATATTTTTTAATCCAAGTAATGATTTTTTGGAACAATGATTGAACTTTTTTCAAGCTAAATTCTAAAAATCCAACACAAAATTTAGTACTATCCTTAGCACATTAAGTTGCCTTTGACATGGCATGCTCAAAACATGACGTTACAAATGGGCATGTTAGCTGAAGGGCATAACAAGAAATCATAGAAATCAATGTTGAAATCAAAGTATTTAAATTAAACCTTTCATCTTTGACATATATATGCAATTCCTTTGTCAAGTAAACCAAAGGAATCAACAAAACTTTCACCTAATTTGCCATGGCAACACTTACAATGTTATGTATTTCAAAAATCCCAATTGTCACATGGGTGAGCTCCCATGAGGTGTTGATGAATCTCACAACCACAACAAAGGTATCAAATCCCACAAGAAACATCCAAAGGTTAAATGAACATGTACAAGTAACACAAGATGCAAGGGTTGGGATGACACATTTATTTTAAACTTCTTCCAACATATCATTTGGCAATGAAATGGAAATTGCACATGCCCACATTGTCACAAAACCAAACACTTCATCCATGGATTTTCAATAGAAAATAAAGGTCAATAACATTTTGTAACACCAAGTTTTCCAAAAAACATGTTGTAAGGGATTTGATTTGTTTTAAAGGTGTTAGTTGCCAAAAAAGTCTATGATTTAAAAAGGGGAGACATTTTTGCTTTTCTTTAAGTTTTACAACCTTTTGTAACAAAAATAATCCCCATTTCTTGTACAAATTTGGATGTTCATGACAAGCATGATTTTTCAAAACACTTGTGGTTCTTGTTGTAGCTCACAAGCTTGTTATGTTTTCTATCAATGTGTTGATGATTGATGATCAGGAGATCGTATACTTTAGTCGGCCAACAATTTTGGAATCAAAATCTCCCAAGTTGCATCCATTTCAACATCGGATGCTTAATATGATCCAAACTCAACTTCGAGTTAAGACATAAAATCAATGTCATTATTGCCATCACATGAAATCGATGTTGTAAGTTGTGTAACATTCATTGATCCCACTATAAACATCTTTATATGGGTTTTGTTTTATTAATTGTTGCTTGGAAAAAAAAAGGGTCATAAAGCTTACACCTATGAGAATTCAATGTCATCTTTTTCATCACAAAGTGTTATTGAAAACAACTATCGCGTGGCACTTGTGGATGCCATAATTGAAAACATGCAATGTGTATAAATTTTGTTCTTTCAACTATTGCTTGTAAAAACAAGGGTTGAAGATTGAGGATAAAGACAAAGAAACTATAAGAAAGGCATAAAAAAAGAGAAAGAATAAAAACCTTGCTAGTGCAAAAAAACTAATGAAAGAGGAAGAAAAAAGGTGATGGAAAAAGAAAAACTTACTTGTAGCACATGATGACCATCACAAAAATCACTATACTAATAACTATGACAATTATTATGCTTTGTAATTTGAGCAAAAACTTTAGTGATGTGGTTTAAACTTTAGATTTCAATTTTTTTAAAATGAAAATGACAAAGAGATCAAAATTACTTGTGTAACATGATGACGATGACAATGATATGTTACAAATGCATGTACTAACTAAATGTTTAATGATGTAACAAAAGGTTCAATGAAAAACCAAAAAAAACCACAGTGGTGTGAGAGAGAAACTTACTTGTTTATGTAAACAAGTTTGTGTTTGTTTACTTGTTTGTGTAGGTTTATCACCATTGTGATGACTACCATGCAAATGATATATTGTAAAACTAATATTACCCATACTTCTAAAGAATTGCCCAACATTGGTTTTTGACCAACATTGGCCGATTACCTTGATGGCCCGGTCACCTAAGCTTGGTTTTAGTTTAGTTAGAAAAACTTAATTAAAACCACATTTCCATGTGGATTTAGGTAGATTTGGAACTTGATAGTTAGGATTTGATTGTTGAAAGTGCATTAGGACCACCCCCTTGGTTCTATCATTAAAAAAAATTGGAATTGAACCCAATATTCGATTTGAAAATTGATTGAGAACCAAAACCTAATTGACTTTTTGGAAAAATAAAATAAAAATTCCATTTCAAGCCTTTAGGCTTTCATTTTAGGTCTAAAAATTGAACTACAAGTAAGATAAGTTGTGTATCGAGTGGGTTCATGGTTTTCTTGGTCATCACCTTGCTCATTAATTGACCTCTTTTGGTGGGCATGGTTGTGGTGATGGTGGTCTTCTTCTAATGAGTTTTTTTTTTTTTTTTTTTTTGGTCAAATTGGTCATCTTTTTTTTTTTTAATTTTTTTTTTTTTTTTAAAAATTAAAAAACCTAACATTTTTTAAAAAAAAAATTATTTTTATTTTTTCTTTTTTTTTA
>Ga0116227_10001548_pt1 | contig 51567 bp, 44 predicted proteins | sample S1TSphgellanicum_FD_89693 | JGI IMG/M metagenome (GOLD analysis project Ga0116227, IMG submission 89693) | Host-associated microbial communities from peat moss isolated from Minnesota, USA - S1T2_Fb - Sphagnum magellanicum MG | ecosystem: Host-associated > Plants > Peat moss > Unclassified...
GGGTTGCCCTGAGAAGCCCCGCGGCAGCGTCGCAGCGCTTGCACGGGCAACCAGCGGGGTCCCCAAAAAGTATTACTTTTTGGGGTGCCCCTGCCCGCGCTGCGCACTGCTCCTCCCCGCAGGACTTCTCAGGGCAATCACGGTGCCTCAATCCAAGTCGGAAAGACCCTAGCGGCTGTCGGCCTCAATTCAGACGTTGCGCCGCACAACGAAATGGCAATGATGGAAAGGCATCAGTGACGGATCTTTATCAATGACTTTGCCAGACCTCGAAGCCTGGGCGATTTTTGCCAAAGTTGTCGACACCGGGTCGTTTGCCGCTGCGGCCGAGGCCCTGGGCCTGTCCAAACCCACCGTGTCGAAGGCGGTGTCCCGGCTTGAGGCACGGCTTGGCGTCCCCTTGCTGCACCGCACCAGCCGCCGCCTGGCGCTGACCGAAAGCGGGCGCGGCGTGCTCGACCGGGCGCGGCGTATCCTGGCCGACGGCGAAGCGGCCGAGGCGCAAGCCGGTGCCGAGGGCGGCACACCACAAGGACGCGTACGGCTCGCCGCGCCGATGAGCTTTGGCTTGCGCCACGTGGCGCCGATCCTGCCGGATTTCCTGATCGCCTTTCCCCGGGTCGACGTCGATCTCGACTTGTCCGACGCGCTGATCGATGTGGTGGGCGGCGGGCATGACGTGGTGCTGCGGATCGCCGGGCTGGAAGACAGCAGCCTGCGCGCGCGGCGCCTGTGCACCGTGCGCCGGCCGCTGGTGGCAAGCCCCGCCTACCTGGCCGCGCACGGCACGCCGACGCATCCGCGCGATCTGGCCGCGCACGGCGGGCTGATCTACACCAATCTCGACAGCCCCGGCAGTTGGCGTTTCAACCATCCGCAGCAGGGCGAATACATCGCGTCGGTATCGGGGCGGCTGGCGGCCAACAATGGCGATGCGCTGACCCCCACCCTGCTTGCCGGGCTGGGCATGGCGCTCCAGCCAGACTTCATGGTGTGGCAAGACCTGACCGATGGCGCGCTGGTCGAAGTGCTGCCCGAATGGCGTATCCCCGATATTGCGCTCCATCTCGTCACGCCTCCCGGCACCTTGCGGCCCGCGCGGGTCAAAGTGCTGATCGAGTTTCTGATCAGGCGCTTGTCCGGAGCGCCATGGGCGCGCAAAATCTGATAGAACCTGCTCGGCGCACGGTGCACGACGCCCAGGACCCTTACTCGATGATCACGGGAGGGTTTTCGCGCCTTTCGGCAGATCGCCCGATCCACAGGCTTTTGGCAATTTGCCACGAAAGGGCATCAGGTCCGGCACCCTGTGGGCCGAAGATGTGTTCCGCCCTGACCGAAGACGATACCAGATTTTCATGCAGTGCTTGCATGAAGTCGCGAAGATAGGCTTGTGAAAGTGCGACCAATTCGCACTCCATCCCGGCCAGGGCCGGCATCGGCGCCTCGACAAGCAGCAGCATCCCTTGCCTGGCGTCGAGCCAGGCTGCGGCGGCGGCAGAGAATAGACGCGTTACCGAGACACATTGCAGTGTCAGCGCCGATCTCAGATCGCTGATACGGCCATTCCCGGCGATCAACTCTGGGCCGGACGCAGCAAAAGCAAACGATGTGATGTCGCGATCAAGCAGAAGGTGCCGCTCAATCCGCGCAAGATCGGCATTGCTTGACAGATCGGCCGGCAGCATTTCCGAGGCGACGCCGAAGGCGCTGTGCAGGCGCAGTCCCAACGCCTCGATACTGCGCAGATCGGTGTCGACAAGAACCAGATCGTAACCGGCCTGGGCAAACCTTGACGCGCACCATTCGCCTGTCGGTGTTGCTGCATGGGCAAGCAGGACCTTGGGATTGATCACGGAGGTTCTCCTCGCCGTGATGCCCGTATGCAACGGCGGACCGACGCGGGCAACGGGGTGGGGCGCGCGCCGATCCGCCTGGCGCCCATCACGACGCCTCGCGCCGGAGCAGGTGGGATGGACTGGCCCCGGCGGCAATATTTCCACTGAACCGAAAATGCGTATTTAACCATCCTACTTGAGGGTTAGGTACAGATACTTTGGTATGGCCGACTGTGTACAACGTTATTGATATTGTTTTATTTTCGGGATATTCCGGGATCTCGCCGTGCGGGCCGGCAAACGTCGAAGCCCGGCGCGACAGCAACCCCCGAGCATCGACATTGCCAAGGCTGGTGCAATGCGATCGGCAGCCGCATTTCGACCCGCGTGCCAGGTCCCGATTTGGCCTCCCCAAGCGCGATCTCACCACCATGTATGGCGATGATCGAACTTCGAATGCACCACACTATCGCATGTTGCAGGGTTACGGCTGATAACGGTGCGAACTTCAATTTCAGTCCCTAGCCCGAGATTGGACCGAGCACCCGCTCCAGGCAATTGACAAGCCTTTGGCTGTCGATCGGTTTTTCCAGAATGCCGATCGCTCCGCCGCGCATTGCCGATTCCAAAATCCCCGGCTCCGGGGACGCCGTCATCAGAATGACCGGGGTCGGATCCCCTTGCGCGGCCAGCAGATCGAGTAGCTCCAGACCGTTTGATCCGGGCATCTGCACATCCGAAACAATGCAGCCAAAAGCATCTTGGCGGGACGCAAGGAAGTCATCGGCCGACGCATAAGCCGTCGCGCTCAAGCCCATCGAGCGCAACAGGCCGACCATCCCGGATCGCACATAAGCGTCGTCATCGATCACGGCGATAGTCATGTTGCGCACCACCTTTTCGCTCTGCGCAGGCAATCCCAACCCCGCAGACCCGGCAATCCATATAAGCATTGCGGTCGCAGCGTCACCGTCCTTTCGGGTATGCCACCCATTCCTTGATATCGCTTGGGCGGACGCAGACCGGATGTAACGCGACCACGGGCTCGGCCGCAGTGCCGGCTGCGCGCGATTGTCGCCATAAGACATGCCTGTGGGACGCGACCGCTGGTGATCAGATATGCCGACGCCTATGCCCGGACACATAACTTGCACACGCTGTGATGCGCGCGATTCGAGGTGAGTACCAATGCTGGAAATGTCGCAGCGGAATTATCGCACAGAGGACGGCGTCAATCTTGTCGCCGACGTTGTCGAAATCAAGGATCGCCCCACTGTCGTGCTGGCACATGGCGGCGGCCAGACCCGGCATAGCTGGAGCGAGGCGATGCACAACCTCGTCGCGCGGGGCTATGGTGTCGTCAATTACGATGCGCGCGGCCATGGCGACAGCGACTGGGCGCCGAATGGCGACTATTCACTGCAAACCCGTGCCAAGGATCTCTTGACCATTCTGTCGACGATTCAGGGGCCGGTGGCACTGGTTGGAGCCTCGATGGGCGGGGTGAGCTGCTTCTATGCAATCGGATCGAGCGATCGACCGATCGCCAATGCTCTCATCATGGTCGATATCGTCTTGCGCCCTGCCAAAGCTGGAGCGGACCATATCCGGGCCTTCATGCGCTCAAACCTCGACGGATTTGCCAATCTTGAAGAAGCGGCCGATGCCGTCGCCCGGTACTATCCGGACCGCCCTCGCCCTGCCGACCCAAGCGGCCTGCACAAGAATCTGCGCCTTCGTGCCGATGGCCGCCTGCATTGGCACTGGGATCCACGCATGCTGGAAGTGACCCCCAGTTCGGAACCGCCGGAATTTACCAGCGGATTGATTGCGGTCGCTCCGCGAGTCACGCTGCCGACTCTTCTCGTGCGCGGCGGGCGTAGCGATATCGTCGACGATGCCGGCGTTGCGGAAATGTGTGCTTTGGTGCCGCAAACCGAGGTCTATGACGTTGCCGGCGCAGGGCATATGGTCGCAGGCGACAAAAATGATGCCTTCAACCAGGGCGTTTTCGGCTTTCTGGATCGCCATCTTCCGTTGTGATCGCCCGGTAAACCATCGGATGGTTGCGACCGAAGAACCCCGCCCCGACCGCCCCAGCGACGTCACAGATCACGCGCGCCGTGCTTTCGGCGGGGGCGCAACAGCGCTGAATGCGGGGCCGGTCCTGGACCATCACCCCGCATCGCCAGACACCTATGCGCGCGCCCGCGCATAGGCCTGCGTGCCGCGGGTATGGCACCGGTCGTCCGGTTCGACAGCATCCACGTCAAGGTCCTCGGCCTGGGCAAGGTCGGCGTAAAGCGGGCCGAAATCGGTTTTCAACGTGGCCTCCAGCAAGGCTTCAAAGCTGTCGATGACGAAATAGACCTGCTGAAAATCGTCGATCCGATAGAGCGTGCGCATGATCCGCCGCAGGTCGAACCCGATGCGGTTTGGTGATGGATCATCGAGCGCAAAGATCGATTCGCTGTGCGACGAGGCGATCCCGGCGCCATAGATGCGCAAGCCGTCGGCGGTTTTGACCAGGCCGAATTCGACCGTATACCAATAAAGCCGGGCCAGATTGCGGATCGCGCCCAGCCCGTTTGCGCGCTGGCCGCCAATTCCATAGGCCTGCATATAGTCGGCGAACACCGGATTGGCCAGCAACGGCACATGGCCGAACACATCGTGGAACACGTCGGGTTCCTGCAAATAGTCGAGCTGATCGGGGCGGCGAATGAAATTGCCCGAAACAAACCGGCGGTTGGCGAGATGATCGAAAAATACCGCGTCAGGGACCAGCCCCGGCACCGCCACCACTTGCCAGCCGGTCGCTTTCATCAGCCGCTCGGACAGTTCGGCGAAATCGGGAATGCCCGGTTTTGACAGCCGCAACACATCGAGCCCGTTAAGGAGTTCGGGCGCCACCCTGCCTTGCAGAAGCTTTGCCTGGCGGGCGAACAGCGTATCCCAGGTCGCATGCTGTTCCGGGGTATAGGCTGACCAGTTCTGCGGGATCGTCCAGTCGGGGTCATGCGTCATGGCGCGTCGCCTTGCTGATCGGGATGGGCACGTTGAAACGCGGGCAGCGTAGCGCATCGCGCGTCAATCGCCACGAGTCGTGGAAACCGGGCGAGATCGACGCCGAACCGCCGCGCCGAATAGACCTGCGGCACCAGGCAGCAATCGGCCATCGTCGGCCCATCGCCCCAGGCAAAGTCGCCATCATGCCCCGCCACCACCGGTTCGATCGCGGCAAGGCCGGCCTCGATCCACTGCGCGGTCCAGTCGGTGACCTGGGCTTCATCGGCGCCAAAGTTGCCGCGCAGCGCCTTCAGCACGCGCAAGTTGTGCAGCGGATGGATATCGCAGGCGATAATCTGCGCCAGACTGCGCACGTGCGCGCGCGTCAGCGGATCGACAGGAAGCAGCGCAGGTTCGGGATAGACCTCGTCCAGCCATTCGATGATCGCCAGCGATTGGGTCAGCACCGCCTCGCCCGTGTCCAGCGCCGGCACCAGCGCCTGGCGGTTGAGCGCGCAATAGTCGGGCGCGGCCTGCTGCCCCAGCCGCAGATCGTGCGGCACGCTGGCATAGTCCAGACCCTTCAGCGCGAGTGCAATCCGCACCCGCCATGCCGCGCCCGACCGCCAATAGCCGTGCAGCGTCAGGCTCACGTGGCCGCGACCACCCGGCCAATGCACGGACCAAAGCCGATGGTGCGAAACCCTTCGCGCCGGGCATGCCCGACCAGCGCCAGTTCGTCGCCGTCTTCCAGAAATTGCCGGGTTTCGCCACCGGGCAGCGTGATCGGATGCCTGCCGCCCCCGGTCAGTTCGATCAGGCTGCCTTCGCTGCCTTGGGCGGGACCCGACAACGTGCCGGTGCCCAACAGGTCGCCGGCGTGCAGATCGCAGCCGCCAGAGGCATGATGGCAAACGATCTGCGCCGGGGTCCAGTACATTGCTGCGGCCGAATTTCCGCTGGCAAGCCGATGCGCCGGCAGGCCACTCTCGCGCATGGCAGGCGTCGCCAGCGTGATCGCCAGGTCGATTGACAGCGTGCCATGCGCCTGATCCTGTGCCCCCCACAGATAGGGCAAAGGCGCCGGATCGCCGTCAGGCCGGTGCGGTTGCGGCACACGGAACGGCGCCAATGCCTCGGCCGTGACAACCCATGGCGATATCGTCGTCAGGAAATTCTTGGCGAGAAACGGCCCCAGCGGCTGATATTCCCATGCCTGAATATCGCGCGCCGACCAGTCGTTGAGCAGGGTCAGCCCGCCGATGCGATCCCATGCCTGATCGATCGGGACGTTTGCCCCAAGGTCGTTGTCGCCCGCGATCCATACCCCGAGTTCCAGCTCGCAATCGAGCCGCCGCGCGGGCGCATGCACCGGTGCGTCGGCATCGGGCGCCTTGATCTGCCCGCGCGGCCGGATCACCGGCGTGCCCGACACGCGCACCGACGAGGCACGCCCGTGATAGCCGATCGGCACATGCTTGTAATTGGGCAGCAAGGGGTTGTCGGGACGGAACAGCTTTCCGATCGCGGTCGCATGATGAATGCCGACGTAGAAATCGGTGTAATCGCCGATGCGGAACGGCAGGTGCAGCGTGCAGTCGGCCATGGCGCGCAGACAGGGCGAGACCCGCAAGCGCATTCCGTCGCTGGTCAACAGCGCGAACAACGCGTGGCGCAAGGCAAGCCGATCGGCACCGGGCAAGGCGAACAGCGCGTTGAGCGTCGATGCGCCAAGCGCTGCGCGCACAGACTGCGGCAGTTTCGGCGCCAGTTCGGCCAGATCCAGCACCTGATCACCGATCGCAGCGCCGATACGATGGTCGCCCTCACCGATCGAAAACACGCCGAGCGGCAGGTTCTGCACCGGGAAATCCGGGTGCGCGTCGGCACCCGGCACCCAGCTCGACGCGTCGACGTCGTGGGTATGGTCGATCACGCCCCCGGGTCCTTGTGCAGCCATGCCGCGTGGTTCGGAGCGCGCTTGGTCTGACTCCATTCCTCCAGCATGACCGGCGCAAGGCTGCGCAATTCGGCATATTGCTCTGCCGTGCCGATGTTGCAGGCCAGTTCCAGCCGGTGGCCGTTGGGGTCGAAGAAATAGATCGACCGGAAAATGCCGTGATACGTCGGCCCCAGCACATCGATGCCTTGCGCCTCGATATGCGCCTTGGCCGCCAGCAGCGCGGCTTCATCGGCCACTTCGAATGCCAGATGCTGGACCCAGGCCGGGGTGTTGGGGTCGCGATCCATGTCAGGCTGTTGCGGCAGTTCGAAAAAGGCCAGCACATTGCCGCCGCCGGCATCGAGAAAGACATGCATATAGGGGTCGAAATCCCCGGTCGACGGCACATGATCTTCGGCAAAGGCGTTGGTATAGGCCATGCCCAGCACCCGGGCGTACCATTCCACCGTTTCCTTGGCGTCGCGGCAACGATAGGCGACGTGGTGGATGCGTTGCAGCGTGGGTGCGCTCACTGTGCTGCCTCCGTCACTTGCAGCACGCCCCGGCGCAACTGGTCGCGCTCCATGCTTTCGAACAGCGCGGTGAAATTGCCCTCGCCAAAGCCTTCATCGCGTTTGCGCTGGATGAATTCAAAGAACACCGGGCCGATCTGCGTTTCGGAAAAGATCTGCAACAGCAGCCGGGGATCACCTGCCGTGGTCGAGCCATCGAGCAGAATGCCGCGCGATTGCAGTTCCTCGACCGGTTCGCCGTGACCGGGCAGGCGTTCGGCGAGCATTTCGTAATAGGTCGCCGGCGGCGGGCTCATGAACGGATTGCCAAGGCCCTTCAGGTGATCCCAGCCCGCGATCAGATCGTCGCTGGCAAAGGCGATATGCTGGATGCCTTCGCCATTGTACGCCCGCAGGAATTCGTCGATCTGGCCGCCACCCTGCCCGCCTTCTTCGTTCAGCGGGATGCGGATCTTGCCGTCGGGCGCGGTCATCGCCTTGCTGGTCAGGCCGGTGTATTCGCCCTTGATGTCGAAATAGCGGATCTCGCGAAAGCCGAACACGCGCTCATAGAATGCCGCCCAATGCGCCATGCGGCCGCCATAGACGTTGTGAGTCAGGTGATCGATGGTGTGGAACCCCGCGCCGACCGGATTGCGATCGATGCCCGGCCGATAGACGAAATCGATGTCATAGATCGACAGGTCATCACCATAGCGGTCGATCAGATAGATGATCGAGCCGCCGATACCCCGGATCGCCGGCAGGCGCAGCTCCATCGGCCCGGTGCTGACTTCGACCGGTTCGGCGCCGCGCGCAATCGCCTCGGCATAGGCCCTGGCGGCATCGCGTACGCGCCAGCCCATGCCGCAGGCCGACGGACCATGCTCGGCGGCGAACCAGGCTGCGGGGCTGCGCGGTTCGTAATTGGCAATCAGATTGATCCCGCCCTGGCGCCACAGTTGCACCCGCTTCGAACGATGGTTGGCAATATGGGTAAAGCCCATCCGCGCAAACACCGGCTCCAGCAGGCCCGGTTCAGGCGCGGAAAATTCGATGAATTCAAAGCCGTCGAGGCCAAGCGGGTTTTCGAACAAGTCGGTGGATTGTGCGGCGTCGCGCATGGGAAATCTCTCCGCTATCGACTCACCACCGTGGATGGCGGCAATTGACTGCGTTTTACGGCATATGCGTTGCAATATCTTCGCATTTTCAGATGTGTGGCCCCCCGATCTCACACATTTCTTGCATTCGGGGAACAGATTGCGCACATTCTTTGCATGGACCAGATTGATCGCAAGATTCTGACGCAGCTTCAAGCCGATGCTTCGCTCTCGCACACCGATCTGGGGGAGCGCGTGCACTTGTCCGCGTCGCAGATCTCGCGCCGGATTGCGCGATTGCAAGCCGATGGCATTATTCGTCAACACGTGGCGCTGCTCGACGAAGAAGCCCTGGGCTTGCAGGTCGAAGCCTATGTGACTGTAACAATGGCCTCCTATGCCTCTGACATGATCAACACGTTCCACGAACGGGTGTCGGCGATCGAGGGCGTTCTCGATTGCTGCGCCACGACAGGCGATTGCGACTACCAGCTTCGCGTGGTTGCCCGCGATCTGCGCGGCCTGTCGCGCCTGATCAACCGGGACTTGCTTGGCCATGGCGATGTCGCCAGCGTGCGATCGAGCGTGGTGCTCGATCGGATCAAGCACACCACCGCCTTGCCCTTGCCATAGTGTCGGCCCGCCACTGGGCCAATCGGGGTACGTGTGTCGAAAGCATACCGCTGCGCCGGGTCGATGGCACGCTGGCCCGCAACGCACCGCTGATCGAGCGCAACATCGAACGCCTCGGCCTTGACACAGGACCACCTCCCCCCCCGGCAGCATCACGGTCGCGGGCAACACGCTGGTCGGCAACCGTGCCTATCCCGACATCGTTGCGGATTATCGCGCCAGCCTTGCCAAACTGAAAACCGTGAGGGCGCAGGCCGTTCTGCCCGCGCACCCCGATCTTGCCGCCATGCTGCAGCGCGAGCGGCGGCACAAGGCGGGCGATGCCAGCGCCTGTGTCGACGCCACGCAACCCGGCCGGATCGTAACCGCCGCACAAGGCGATTTCGAACGCGAATCGGCCAGTCGTCGATGACTATGAGCAATCCAGCAGATGGTCGCGATAGGTCTCGCGCAGCGCCACTTTGTACAGCTTCCCCGTTGCCGTGTGCGGCAGGGATTCGACGAACACGATATCGTCGGGCAACCACCAGCGCGCGACCCGCTCGGCCAGGAAGGCGATGATTTCGTCGCGTGATACCCGACCGCCTTCAACCCGTTGCACCAGCATGATCGGTCGTTCCTGCCATCGCGGATGGGGCACGCCGATGACCGCCGCCTCGGCAACGTCGGCATGCGCGATCGCGGCATTTTCAAGGTCGATTGACGAGATCCATTCGCCGCCCGATTTGATCACGTCCTTTGACCGGTCGGTAAGCTGAAGAAAGCCGTCGCTGTCGATCCGGGCGATATCCCCCGTCGCAAACCAGTTGTCCGGGCCGACCGCATCATGGTCGGCACGAAAATAGCGACTGATGACCCAGGGGCCACGGACGAGCAGTTCGCCGTTGTGCCGGCCGTCATGCGGCAGCGGATTGCCTTCGGCATCCTCCAGCCGCAACTGGATGCCATAGACCGGTCTGCCCTGCCGCGCTGCCAGCCCGGCGCGCGCATCGGCATCCAGCCCGCCGTGCTTGCGCAACGGGCGCGCGACGGTTGCCACCGGACTGGTCTCGGTCATGCCCCAGGCCTGGATCAGGTCGACGCCGAGCACGTCGCGAAACCGTTCGATCAGCGCGCGCGGCACGGCCGCGCCGCCCGACAGCACGCGTTTGAGCGTCAAGGCCGATCGGTCTGACGCCGGGACGTGCTGCTCGATAAAGTCGAGAAAGCCAAACCAGACGGTCGGCACACCCAGCGAAAAGGTGCATTGTTCGGCGACGGCCAGCTCATACAGCGACTGTCCGTCGAGCGCCGACCCGACCAGCACCAGCTTGCACCCGCTCATTGCCGCTGCAAACGGCACACCCCAGGCGTTGACGTGGAACAGCGGGGTCACCAGCAATGCGCTGTCGCGCGCGCACAGCGCCAGACCGTCGACCGATGTTGCGCAAAATGCGTGCAGCACGGTCGACCGGTGACTGTAAAGCACGCCCTTGGGATTGCCGGTCGTCCCCGACGTGTAACACAGCGTCGATGCGGTGTTTTCGTCAAATTGCGGCCAGTCGTAGTCGGCGGACGCGGCCGCCAGCAACTCTTCATAGCACAGCAGGTTGGGCAGAGACGATGGCGGCATCGCGGCGCGGTCTGTCAGCACGACAATCTTGCGCACACCGGGTAGCGTAGCCGCCAATCGCTCCAACTGCGGCAACAGGTCGGGGTCGACAAACACCACGCCGTCTTCGGCATGGTTGATCATATAGGCAATCTGGTCGTCGTGAAGCCGGGGATTGACCGTGTGCAGGACGATCCCGGCGCCCGGCGCGCCGAAATAGAGTTCCAGATGCGGCAGCCGGTTCCACGCAAGGCTTGCCACCCGGTCGCCCGGATCGAGGCCGAGAGCACCCAGCATATTGGCCACCTGGCGCGCGCGCAGCGCGACGCGCGACCAGTTGGACCGTTCGATCGTGCCGTCCGCCCGGCGCGACACCACCTCGGTCATGCCATGGCAGGCCGCCGCATGCTCGATCAGCGAGGAAATCAGCAGTGGCGTGTTTTGCATCAATCCGTACATCAGGCTCTCTCTGGCATGTTTCCGGGCGCGCTCTGACGGCGCGGCAGCATGAATTCATGCGTATGACTGGCCCGGCAGAGCAATCGCCAACAAGAATACCCCAATGCAATCGCGCATGTGATTATGGCTTCGGCACGCCTGCACGGCGGGTTTTCGACCAATACGCGCTTGCCAGTCGAATTGTTGCTTCATAGTCAGCCGCCTGACGTCTTTCGGGCCGCGAAGTGGCGCCGCGACAATGAAGAGATGAAACGCGATGTCCGACCTCGATGCGCTGTTCACGCCGTTTGCCGTTGGCGGCCTGTCGCTGCCAAACCGGATCGTCATGGCACCGATGACCCGTTCGCGCTCACCTGGCGGCGTGCCGGGCGCCGACGTGGCCGATTATTATCGGCGGCGTGCCGCAGCCGGTGTCGGGCTGATCATCACCGAGGGGACCGCGATCGATCGGCCCGGCGCCCTTGATGATCCCAATGTGCCGGCTTTCCATGGCGAAGCGGCGACCAATGGCTGGCGAAATGTGGTGCAGGCGGTCCATCAGGCCGGCGGCAAGATCATGCCGCAACTGTGGCACGTTGGCGCAACCTCGGGCAGGCGTTCCAGATGGACGGAAAACGATCCCCGGATCGAAGGCCCATCCGGATTGAACGCGCCGGACAAGCCGATGGGGCGGCCGATGCGCGATGCCGATATCGCCGATACCATCGCGGCCTATGCCGGGGCGGCGCGGCTTGCCGAAGAGCTGGGCTTTGACGGGGTCGAAGTGCATGGCGCGCACGGCTATTTGATCGACCAATTTTTCTGGTCGGGCACCAATCATCGCGACGATCGCTATGGCGGCGCCGACCTTGCCGCGCGCAGCCGTTTTGCGGTCGAGATCGTGGCCGCCATCCGGCGCGAAGTCAGCCGGGACTTTCCGGTCTCGTTCCGTTTTTCGCAATTCAAACAGCAGGACTATGCGGTGAAACTGGCCGCCACGCCGGACGCGCTCGCGCGCTGGCTGCGGCCGCTGTGCGATGCCGGTGTCGATCTGTTTCACGCCTCGCAGCGCCGTTTTTGGGAGCCGGAATTCGACGGCAGCGAGCGCAATCTGGCCGGCTGGGCCCAGCATCTGACCGGGCGGCCGGCGATCACCGTGGGATCGGTCGGGCTTGGCGGAGAGTTCCTGGCGAACTGGCAGGGCGAAGTGGCGCAACCCACCTCGCTCGACCGGGTGCTGGCGCGGCTCCGGCAGGACGAGTTCGCGCTGGTGGCGGTGGGGCGCGCTTTGCTGAGCGACCCGTTCTGGGTGGAAAAGATCGCGCACCATCGTGCCGATGAACTGCAAGCTTTTGCGATCGACGCATTGCAGGTGTTGTATTGAATGGAACAACGGGACAGCGTCTTGATCGCGAGGGCGCCCCGCGTGCCGTTCCGCTTTGCCCCGCGCGAAGTGGATGTGCGGTATCGTGCCGACGGCGCCATCGAAATGCGCTCGCCAATTCCGCTCGAAGGCTGCCCGCGCAACATTTGTGACTTCCTCGAACACTGGTCGCGCGAAGCGCCGGACCGGGTGTTCCTGGCGCAGCGCAATGCCGATGGGAACTGGCGACACCTGACCTATGCGCAAGGCTGGCGCCGCGCGCGGGCGATCGGTCAGGCGCTGCTTGACCAAGGGCTCGGTCCCGCGCGCCCGCTAGCCATCCTGACCGGCAATTCGATCGAACATGCGTTGATGAGCTTTGGCGCAATGATTGCGGGCGTGCCGGTCGCGCCGATCTCGCCAGGGTACAGCATCCACGCCGGCGGATTGCCGCGCCTGGCCGAAATCGTCGGCATGTTGCAGCCCGCCCTGGTGTTCGCCCAATCCGCCGATGCGCTGGCGGGTGCGCGTGCACTGGGCCCGCTCGCCGCGATCCCGTGGGTGAGTGTCGCGCCCGCACGCAATGCGATCGCGCTGGCCGCATTCGAGCAAGTGGGCGATTGCACGCAAGTCGATCTCGCCTTTGCCGCAGCCAACCATGACACGATTGCCAAGATCCTGTTTACTTCCGGCTCGACCGGTACGCCAAAGGGCGTGCCGAACAGCCAGGGCATGATGTGCAGCGAGACGCGGGCCAACCAACTGGTCATCACGCTGGACGCGCCGCCGGTAACGGTCGACTGGATGCCGTGGCACCACACGTTCGGCGGCAACAGCACGCTCAACGCCGTGCTGCGCGACGGCGGCACACTCCATATCGACGATGGTTTGCCGCTGCCGGGCCTGTTCGACAAGACCATCCGCAATTTGCGAGAGATCGCCTGCTCGATGGTGCAGATGGCCCCCGCCGGTCTTCAGATGCTGGTCCCCGCGCTGGAGGCCGACGATGCCTTGCGCGAACGGTTTTTCGAGCGGCTGGGCCGGATCGGCTTTGGCGGCGCCAGCCTGCCGCCGGACATTTTCCATCGCCTGCAGGCGCTTGCCGTGCGGACGACAGGGCAGCCGGTGCCAATCGTTTCCGGCTATGGCTCGACCGAAACCGCGCCGGCGATATCGGGGACATATTGGGCAAGCGAAGGCAAAGGCGAGCTTGGCCTGCCGGTGCCGGGCTGCACGATGAAACTGGTGCCGTTCGAGGACCGTCACGAGGTTCGCGTGTGCGGACCGAACGTCTTTGCGGGTTATCTTGGCCGGCCCGACCTTTCGGCACAGGCATTTGATGAGGATGGCTTTTATTGCACCGGGGATACCGTCAAATGGGTCGACCGCGCCGACCCGTCGAAAGGACTGCTGTTCGCCGGTCGGTTGAGCGAGAATTTCAAGCTGTGCAATGGCAGTTGGGTGCTGACCGGCGAGCTTCGGCTGGCAGTGCTGGCGGCCGCATCCGCCATCGCCGAAGCGGTCGTGGCCGGTCCCGACCGCGACGATGTGCGGTTGCTGGTCTGGCCCGCGGCCGGATTGCATGGGGCCGAGGCCAACGCACGGATACGCGACCAGCTGCTGGCCTATAACGCAGCGACCAGCGGATCGACACGCCGGATCGCCGCGTTCCGCATCCTTGCCGACCCGCCCTCGCTGGCGGCGGGCGAGATCACCGACAAGGGCAACGTCAACCAGCGGGCAGTGCTTGCCAACCGTCGCAACTGGGTCGACGGGCTGTATGACAACGGCGACGGCGTGGTCTTATGCGCGCCTGATCCCGACGCATAGCGCAAGCAATCGCATATGTGATTCTGCCCGAAGAACCCCGCGCGTCAGTGCCAGCCGCCTCGCTGTTGCTGTATCACATCGGCAAGATCGCATCATTGCGGCGAGGGAGAGAAACATGGGCTTTGCCACCAATGGACAGGTGCGGCTCTATTTCGAAGCGTTCGGCGCCGATACCGCGCCGGCCGTGCTGTTGTGCGGCGGCACCGGTCGGCAATCGATCGATTATGACGATGCATTCTGCGACGCGCTGGTTGCCGCCGGCTATCGCGCGATCCGCTTCGACAGCCGCGATGTCGGCCTTTCGTCGAGCTTTGCCGCTCACCCGTCGCATCTGGCCGCGGTCTATCGCGCGGCGCTGGGCGATGGCGCGGCCGAACCCGCCTATACCCTGGCCGACATGGCCGCGGATGCGCTGGCCGTAATGGACGCTGCGGGGGCCGAACGGGCGCACCTGGTCGGCCGGTCGCTGGGCGGTGCGGTCGCGCAATGGGTGGCGATCACCGCCCCCGCACGCGTCGCCAGCCTGACGCTGATCATGACCAACAGCCGCAGCATTGCACGGCACATCGCCCCCGAAACCATCGCGCGGGTCGATGGCGAAGTGCTGAGCGATGCCGATGATTACGTTGCGCGCCAGATCCGCGCCGCCAGCGCCAATGCCCTGCCCGAAGATTTCGATGTCGCCCGGATCACCGCCGAGGCGCGGTTGGCCTGGCAGCGCGGCGTCCATCCCGGCGCGATCGCGCGGCATTTTGCGGCTGCCATCGCCATGCCCGATCTTCGCGCCGACCTGGGCGCGCTGGCGATCCCGGCCGTGGTGCTCCACGGCGCGCAGGACCGGACCATCCCGCTGCTTTATGCGCAAGAGACGGCAACCGCGATTCCGGGGGCAAGGCTGATCATCATCGACGATATGGGCCACGATGGCGCGCCCCGCGTCCGCCGGCTGTGGTTGCCGGCAATCCTCGACACGCTGGGCGCGGCACCGGGCCCTTCAACCCCGGCGCTGGTCGGGGTATAACCGTTTGTTCGCTGACCAGGCCCGCCGCAAAGAGCGGGCGAAAAACACAAGCAACCATGGGACAAAGAGCATGCAAAGGCACGAGGTCAAATCCGCGTCACGCACTTTCGAAGTGCTGGAACTGTTCATGGAAAAGCGGCGCCCGCTGCGGCTGAACGAGATTTTCACCGCGCTCGGCTATCCGCAATCCAGCGCGACCTATCTGCTCAAAAGCATGGTGATGCTCGGCTATCTCAATTACAACCGGTCGACGATGACCTATCTGCCGACGATGCGCGTCACCGCGCTCGGCAACTGGTTGCAGGGGTTCCTGTACAACAACAACAGCCTGCAAACGCTGGTCGAAACGATCCAGCGCCGCACCGACGAAACCGCCGTGCTGGTGTCGCAGAACGACCTGTTTACCCAGTATATCAACATCAAGGTGCCCAGCCACGAATTCAAAGTGCCACCGTCCGAAGGCGCGATGCGCCTGATGATCGATTCGGCCGGAGGCCTCGCGATGATGAGCCGGATGCGCGACCGTGCGATCGACAAGCTCTATCGCTATACCAAGCACTATGAACTGGGCGGGTCGTACTATGCTACGTTCGATGACCTGATGCGCGAAATCCGCTGGGTGCGCCACACCGGCTATGCCTATGTGCCGCAGCGTCCGACGCGCGATGTCGCCTCGATCGCGTTTCCGCTGAACGAAGACCTGTTCGGCATTCCGCTGGCAATCGGCGTGGGCGGCTTGTTCGAACGCATCTCGCGCGCGCAAGTCGAAATCCGCGAAATCATTCAGGCCGCGATCGCAGAGATGGAGCCGCCGCACGCCAAAGTGCCGGACCTGGCCCTCGCGCGCATGGCGCAAGTCGCCAGTTAGTCACGGTTGCGATAAATCGGCGTTCGGGCGGTTTCACTGGGCTTTTGCGCGGCGGCTCAGCACCTTGCAGTCCTAATCAGGACAAGCAAGGAAACCGGGATGGGCAGTCAGACAGGTGAACCCGCGCGGACGGAACCGCTCGACGCGATCGTGATCGGGGCCGGATTCGGCGGCATGTACATGGCGCACCGGTTGCGCGCGATGGGGCTGTCGGCGGCGGGTTTCGAAGCAGGCGGCGATGTCGGCGGCGTCTGGTACTGGAACCGCTATCCCGGCGCGCGCTGCGACCTGATGAGCATCGATTACAGCTATTCGTTCTCGCGCGAGATCGAACAGGAATGGGTCTGGTCGGAACAGTTTGCCGCCCAGCCGGAAATTCTGGCATATGCCAATTTCGTCGCCGACAGCCTCGATCTGCGGTCGCTGTTCCGCTTCAACACCCGCGTGACCAGCGCCTGTTTTGACGACCGCGCGCAAGTCTGGACGGTCACCACCGATCGCGGCGGCACGTGCACCGCCCGCTATTGCATCATGGCAACAGGGCCGCTGTCGGTGCCGAAGGTCCCCGATTTTCCCGGCCTCGATGCCTTTCGCGGCGATGTGCTGCATGCCGCGCGCTGGCCGCATGAGCCGGTGTCGTTCGCCGGCAAGCGCGTCGGACTGGTCGGCACCGGTTCCACCGGCATCCAGATCGTCCCTTGCGTCGCGGCCGAGGCAAAGCAGTTGTTCGTGTTCCAGCGCACGCCCAGTTTCAGCCTGCCGATGCGCAATACAAAACTTTCGCCGGATTACCTGGCCGAAGTCAAACGCAACTATGCCGGCATCCGCGCCGCCGCACGCAATTCGGCACTGGGCGGCGTGCGCCCGTCGACCACACGGCCGTTCTTCAGCCTGCCGCCCGATCAACGCCGGGCCTTGATGGAAGATTCCTGGCAGCGCGGCGGCCTCGCGTTTCTGGGCACCTTTTCCGACCTGCTGACCAATCCGGAGGCGAACGAACAGGTGGCCGAATTCGTTCGCGGCAAAATCGACACGGTGGTCGAAAACCCCGCCACCGCCGAAAAGCTGAAACCGCGCGGTTATCCGATCTTTGCGCGTCGTCCGTGCCTCGACACCGGCTATTACGAGGCGTTCAACCTGCCCTCGGTACAACTGGTCGATTGCCTGGCAGAACCGATCGTGCGCGCGACCGAGCGCGGATTGCAGACGACGGCGGGCGAATATGACCTCGACATGCTGATCCTCGCGACCGGCTATGACGGGCTGACCGGGGCGATGATGGCCTTTCCGATCACCGGCCGCGACGGCCGCGACCTGGGCAGCAAGTGGGCCGATGGGGCGCGATCCTGGCTTGGCATTCTGGTCGAGGGCTTTCCCAACCTGTTCATGGTCTGCGGCGCCAACGGCCCCGCCGCGCTTGCCAATATCATCACGCTGAACGAGCAGAATGTCGACTGGATCTGCGGCGCCATCACCCACCTGCAAAACGAGCGCCTCGCCACGATCGAAGCGACCCCGCAGGCCGAGGCCGAATGGATGGACCATGTCGCCACGCTGGCCGAGGCAACGCTGCTGTCGAAGGCAAAGACCTGGTATGTCGGCGCCAACATCGCCGGCAAACCCAACGGCCTGACGCTCTATAGCGGCGGCTTTGCCCGCTATCGCGAAACGTGCGACCAGGTGGTGCGCGACGGCTATCGCGGGCTGGTGTTCGGGCAGGACCACCGCCAACCGGCGTGACAAAATGTGAATCCTGCCGCTTTCCTATCCTTCCCGATTCGGCGAGGATATTCTTTTCGCGGTTTCGGGACTTCTCGTGATGGCCAAAAAAAGCCGCCTTCTGCGCCAACCTGATGGCGCAGAAGGCGGCTGATGGTGCCTGTTACTGGAATCGATAGCTCAGGCTGACTCCATAGCTTGCCGGACGTCCGGCGTAGCGCGTGTCGAAGTCAAAGCCGCGCTGGGCGTTGGTCCAGTAATAGGTGTTGAACACGTTCGAACCCCACAGCGACACGCGATATACGCCCGATTTCGATTCGATCCCGGCGCGCAAATCGACCAGCGTATAGGCCTTGAGGTAATAGACCGGCAGATCGCCGAAGGCCGCGTTGGTAGAGCTTTGGTACGACGCGTTGCCGCCGACGAACGCGTCCAGCGCGTGGCTGATGCTCCAGCGGTATTCGACGTTGGTGTTGCCCTGCCATTTGGGGGAATAGGTGAACGATTCACCGACAAAGCTGGCATAGACGCCTTGCGGATTGTAGTTCGAGAATTGCCCGAGGATCTTTGAATCCGCCAGGGTAACCGCCGGATTGATCGTCAATCCGGGCACCGGACGCCAGTTGGCGCTCGCTTCGAAACCGATGACGCGCGATTTGGGGATCGTCACCAGCTTGGTCAGATCGCCGAAAATCGGATCGATATAAGTGCCGCTGATCTGCTTGTTGGAATAATCGTAATAGAATCCCGCCGCGTTCAATTGCAGGGTGTGATTGAACAGCGACGATTTTATACCGGCTTCGTATGACAGCAGGCCTTCCTGGGATACCGGGGTGTACTGCACATACGACGCGGCTGCGACCAGTGGAAAGCTGCCCGATTTGAAGCCCTTGCTGACATTGACATAGACCAGCGTGCCGGGCGTCGCCGTCCAGTTCACGCCGGCCCGCCACGACACGTTGTTCTGGTCCAGAGTCCCGGTAATCAGCGACGGCGTGTAACTCTGATCCAGCGTGACGCAACCGCCCGGCGCGATGTTCACGATCGGACTGGTTTTCAACCCGTACCCGACCAGGGCGCCCTGAATCGCGTCGAAAATCTGCGCAAAGGCGCCATTTCCGGTATCGGCGGAACAGCCCGCTGCGGTTCGGTTCGACTTCGTGTAGCGCAACCCGCCCTGCACCGTGACGTTGGACAGGACCGGATAATCGACATTGGCGTAAACGCCGGTCGTTGAAATGCGATTGCTCGACGACGTGATCGACCCGTTGTTGGGCAGGCCGAACAGAATGCGCGTCGATGCCAGCGGATTGACATAGACATCTTCGTCATAGGTCTTGTCATGCTCGTAGTTGGCGCCGACGATCCAGTTGCCGAGCCCGCCGAAATGCCCTGCCGCGCGCAGTTCCTGGTAATAGGTTTCGGCATTGCCCAGATAGCCGAACTGCAAATCCTCGTAGGTCGTGCCGTCGACGTCCTGTGCGGGGGCATCGCGGGTGTATTTCTGATGGGCCGAAATCGAGGTCAGCGTCACATCGCCAAGCCGGTATTCGATCCGTGCGGTTTCTTCATGCCAGCGGTTGTTCTGGCCGTAATCCACCCCCGGATCCCACGCCGCCGCGCGGTCATTGGCCGGCGCCTTGGGAAAGTTGACGATCCCCGGAATCAGCGGATTGGCGAGCGATGACGGATCGAAGCCGATGTCCTGCGCGGCCTGCGTGTCCGAACGATCGACCCGGATATTGGCGTTCAGCGAGACCTTGAGGTCGGGCGTCGCATCCCAGTCCACCAGCACGCGGCCCGAAATCCGGTTCTGCTTGCCCAGCGTGGTGCTCGACGGGTCGCCGGGCGTCGGCGCGACATAGCTCTGTTGCCAGCCGTCGCCTTGCTGCGAACGCACCGCGACCCGTGCCCGCAACGTGTCGGTGATCGGACCACTGAGGAAACCGCTGATATCGGTGGTGTTAAACCGGCCATAGGACACGTCGAGCCCGGCTTTCAGCTCGTTGGTCGGCTTGGCGGAAACATAGTTGACCGCGCCGCCGGTCGAATTTTCGCCAAACAGCGTGCCTTGTGGGCCCTTGAGCACTTCGACCCGTTCGATGTCGAAATCGGCGCCGATGGTTTCCATGGCGAAGGGTATCGGCACTTCGTCGGCATAGATCGCGACCGCCTGGCCAGAGGCAAGGCTCTGGTCGTGGAAGCCGACCCCGCGGATCGAATAGACCGGCTGGTTGCCCGACGCGCCCTCATACGTGAAGCCGGGCACGATCTTGGCAAGGTCGGCGGCGCTCTTGATTCCCAACTCGATCAATTGGTCGCCGGTCTTGGCCGTGATTGACATGCCGACTTTGTTGATGCCTTCGGAACGCTTTTGCGCGGTCACGACGATTTCGCCGATGTCGGGCGTTGCGCCGTCCGGCGCAGCGGTGGCCTTGTCAGGCTGCGGCGCGGTTTGCGCGTGAGCGGTGCCGGCGATCAGCGCGAGCACGGCCGAGCCGATCAGACCGGAACGGTTCGAAGTAAACATGGTCCCTCCCAAATTGTTCTCTGCTTTCGGTCCACGCGTTATTGGTGGGTCCCGATGGAAATATTATCGCCGCTCCGCGATGTTCGCGGAACTCAAACCCGCTTTCAGAGGCGGCTATCATATTCGTGATTCCGTAGCGTCAACCGGTCAGGCAACGGTGCGCACGATCATCGACTGGCCGGCAATCGCGACCAGTTCGCCGGTCTGTGCAAACATCCGCATGTCGCCATGGGCAAAGCCGGCATGCATCGCCTGCAAGCCGATGTCGCACAGAACCCAGCGGCTTGGCACCAGCCGGCAGATGCGGATCATGTTGTCGAGGCTGTTGCCGACATGACCCCGGCCCAGCGTTTCGGTCACCGCCGCAGTCGTGAAATCGGCAAAGATCGCCAGCAGTGCCGGGTCCAGCGGCAGGTCCTGACGCGTGCGCAGCCACAGCAGCAGGCGCCCCGGATCGCCGCCCGTGCGGCGCGCATGGCGCACCTCGATCATGTCCTGCAAGCTGGCGGCGGTGTTCAGCCAGGCATAGTCTTCCACGCAATCGTCGGGACCGGGCACATCGGGCGCAGGCAGCCACTGTGCGCTCGCATCGTCGGGGCGCGCCCCCAGCGCGGCGGTAACGTGGAATATCACCCGGTCGCCGACACGGCCGGTCGCCTGCGCCTGGGTGTTGAACCGGCCGGTGGTGGCCGGCACGACATCGATGTCAAGCAACGCCCCCGGTCCGGCCTGGGACAGGAACTGCGCGGTTGCGGCGACCAGCGCGCGCCCGGTTACCCGCTCCAACGCCCAGACCGCAGCGCCCAGCGCAGTGCCGCCGAACAGAAAGCGCAGGTCAGGCGTGCCGACACACAGTGCATCGGTGACGGCAAGCGCGTAACGGTTTGCAGCCCCACCGGGCTGCAAGGCAAAAAGACCCATGCGCAAGGTCAGCTTTGCGCGAGCAGGGTATAGATCGCATCGTCCGGAAAAGGTCGACCGATCGTCAGCCGCGCACCGGAGCCGGCAGGCGGCGTCTGCGGCGGCAGCACTTCGGAACGGTCGAACACGACGACGCGCCGGGCAATCCGCCATTCGCCGTCGCGCTGTTCGAACCAGTCGACATAGCGACCGGCCAGGACCACGCTCTGCACCGGGGTCATCGTGCCATCGGCGTTGAAGCGGGGCCCGCGCTGATAGGCGTGCCAATAGGTTTCGACCGCAGCGCCGCCATCGCGGAATTCGATCAGGATATTGCCCAACTGGTGAATGCTGCGCTCAAGATAGGGGAAGTAGTTCACCGCCCATTCGATGAAGCCTTCCGCACTGCCGTTGTGCACACCGTGCTGATCGGTCGCGTCGGGCCAATAGGCCGATCGCAGGGATTCGACATCGGACCGGTCGACCCCGCGACAATAACGGTAAAGGCAATCCCTGATCCGTTCGCGGTCGATCAGTTCGACTATGCGGGCATCATCCATGACCATCTCCGATTCAGGCTGCAACAGCGGCTTGGGCGAACAGCGCGACGTGGTGATCGGCGGGGCCATGGGCCAGATCGAGCATCATCTGCCGGCGCAAATGGTGGCTGATGATCAACTCGTCGCTGAACCCGACGCCGCCATGCAATTGCACCGCCTGCTGCCCGACGAAAATGCCGCTCTGGCTGACCCGCGCCTTGGCACCCGAGACCGCTCGCCGCCGCGCCTGGGCGGCATGATGCAGCGACAGTGTCGCCTGATAGGTCATGGCGCGCGCTTCTTCGCAGGCGATCGCCATATCGACCATGCGGTGCTGCAACGCCTGAAAACTGCCGATGGCGACGCCGAACTGCTGGCGCGTGCGCAGATATTCCAGCGTGGCATCCGCCGCTGCCTCCATCGATCCGGTCGCCTCGGCCAGATAGGCGCAGATCGCGCGATCGACCCCGGCGGTGATCGTCGGCAACGCATTGTCCACGCTGGCGAGCGGGATCGCGGCGGTCACGCCGTCCAGTTTCAGCCGGGCGTGGCGATGCTGGTCGATCGACCGAAAGCGCTCGACCGTCAGGCCATCGGCCCCGGCCGGCAACAGGAACAGGCCGATGCCGCCCTCGTCATCCTCCGCGCCGGCGGTGCGCGCCGAAACGATGAACCAGTCGGCGTCGGCGCCATCCTCGACATGCAGCTTTGCCCCGGTCAGCCGCCAGGTGCCGGCGCTGCGCTCGGCGCGGGATGCCACGCGATGCAGGTCATGGCCGCCACCCGCCTCGATCAGACCGGCACCGACCAGCGCCTCGCCGCGCCCGATCTGCGCCATCACTTCGCCGGCCGCGTCGCCGCCATTGGCCAGCAGGGCCGGGGCGAGCACGCAGGTCGCCACAAAGGGGCTGACCATCAGGTGCCGGCCCAGTCCCTCCATCACCGCCATGACGTCGACCGGGCCACCACCCAGGCCGCCGTGCGTTTCGGGCAGAGCCAGCGCCAGCCAGCCCAGATCGGCCATGTCGCACCAACGCCGCGCGGCACCCTCGGCCACGATCACCTTGCGGTCGGCGCCGTGCCAGACATCCTGGCCATAACGATCGACGCTGTCGCGCAGCATCACCTGCTCATCGTTGTAAACGAAGTGCATTTTTGCGCTCCTTCAAAGGTTCAGCGCGCGGCGCGCGATGATGTTGCGCTGGATTTCGCTGCTGCCGCCATAGATGCTGGTCACCCGCGAATAGAGCGCACCCTGCACCGCGTAGGGCATGTCGGGTGCCAGCGCGGCATGGTCGATCGCGGCAAAATGGGCGGCCTCCGGCCCGATCGCCTCGGTCCACAGCGCGGTGCCCGCCTGGGTCAGTTGCGACCAGCGCAGTTTGACCATCGATCCGCGCGGACCCGAATCCGCGCCGCGTGCGGCATCGTCCATCAGGCGCAGCACCATGGTCTGCAAGGCCGTAACCTCGATCTCGAACTGCGCCAGCTTGGCGGCAAAGCCGGGTTTTTCGATCAGGGCAACGCCGCCGATCCGCCGACGGGTTGCCGCATCGCGAATGCCGCGGATCACTTGCGTCAGGAAAATCGCGTTGGCGGCGGCGACCATCCGTTCGCGGTCGAGCAGGACTTTGCCATAAGTCCAGCCCATGCCCTCTTCGCCGACCAGGCTGGCCAGCGGCACACGCACATCATCCAGGAAAACTTCGGCGGTGACCCGCTTTTCGTCCATGGTTTCGATCGGCCGCACACGCACGCCCGGCGTGGTCATATCGACCAGGATCAGCGAAATACCCTGCTGGCGCCGGGCCTCTTGCGCGGTGCGGGCCAGAACGAACATCTGGTCGGCGACGTGGGCATAGCTGGTCCACATCTTTTGCCCGTTGATCACATAGTGGTCGCCGTCGCGATCGGCGCGCGTGCGCAGCGCGGCAAGGTCCGATCCCGCCCCCGGTTCGGAATAACCCTGACACCACCAGTCGTCGGCGGCGATGATGCGCGGCAGATAGTGCGCCTTCATCGCCTCGCTGCCATAGGTAAAGATGATCGGCCCGATCAGTTCCAGCCCCTGGTGGAACTGCATCGGTGCGTCGGCGCGCGCCGCCTCGGACCAGAAGATATATTGCTGCGTCGCGGTCCAGCCGGTGCCGCCATGGGCCTTTGGCCAGGTCGGCGCGCCCCAGCCGCGCGCGGCGAGGCGCTTTTGCCAGGCGATCAGATCCTCGGGCGCCAGACGCAGCCCGGCGCGGACTTTGGCGCGCCAGTCCGAGGGAATGCCCTGGCTGAAAAATTCGCGCACTTCGTCGCGAAACGCGATCTCGGCGGCATCGAAATCAAGGTTCATCGCGGCAGTCTTTCGGTTGCTTCATAGCGTCCCTCGGCAAGGCCGACGGCGCCCAATCCGCGAATGACCAGAATGCGCCCGGCTTCGGGCCCGTCGGCGCGGATGCTGCCGGTGTCCGACAGGCTGGTCACAAACAGGATGTCGAGATCCGGGCCGCCAAAGGCCGGGCACGACGGAAACGGCAGCGGCACGTCGATCATGCGGACCAGCGTGCCATCGAGATCGAAGCAGGCGATCGCCTGGGCCTGGACCATCGCCACCCAAAGGCGCCCATCGCGGTCGACAGTGGCGCCATCGGGCGCCGAACCATACTGCCGCGTGTCGACAAAGTCCTCGCGCGCGCTCAGTCCGCCGGTCGCCGGATCATAGGCATAGCGCCAGATGACGCCGGCAAGGCTGTCGGCAAAATACAGCCGGTCGCCCTGCGGCGAAAAGCAGATCGCATTGCTGAGCACCACGCCCTGCTCGACGCACGTCACGCTGCCATCGCGATCGAGCCGCCAGAGCGCGGAGTCCCGGGACACCATGTCGCCCGGTTTCATCGTGCCGCTGAAAAACCGGCCATGGCGATCGGCTTTGCCATCGTTGAAGCGCAGGCCCGGCGGCATGTCGGTGGGCAGGGCGATCGGCCGGGCCGCACCGGTTTGCCCGTCGATATGGTAAAACCCGTCGGTCATCGCCGCGACCAGTCCGCGATCGGTCAGGCCGATGCTGCCGACAGCTTTGTCATAGCGCCAGGTCCCCGCGTCGGAGCCGTCAAGACGCGACCAGGAAATGCGGTTGTCGACCACATCGACCCACCACAAGCGTTCGCGCGCGCTATCCCACAGCGGGCTTTCGCCCAGGCGATTGCGGTGTTCGCCCAGATAGCTGAAGCGCGGGGCGCCGCCGGTCATGGCTGCGCCGGTTCGAACGTGAACCCCTCATAACTGCGCGCAGCGACGTCGGCGCATTGGTCGCGATAGCGGTGCAAGCCGCCGACATAGATGCCGAAAATGCGCGGTTTTCCCGGGATGTTCGCACCGACGTACCAGGTGTTCGCCTTTGGAAACAGCGTCGTGTCGGCCAGTTGCGACAGATGCCGCATCCATTTTACCTCGGATTCGGCAGTGGCCTCGATCGTGGCGAGACGGTTGTCGCGCATGTGATCGATGGCGCCGCTGATCCAGTCGACATTCTGTTCGTTCAGGATGAAGAAGTTGGCCAGCGCCGACGGCCCGTTGGCTCCGGCGACCAGGAACATGTTCGGAAACCCTTCCATCGCCAGCCCGAGGTTGGACCACGCGCCGCCGCTCCATTTCTCTTTCAGGCTGCGGCCGCCGCGTCCCTTGACGTCGATCGCCAGCATCGCCCCGGTCAGCGCGTCATAACCGGTCGCCGCGATGATCACGTCGAGTTCGATCGTGCCCTGTTCGGTCTGGATGCCCTGTTCGGTCACGCGCACGATCGGGTTGGACAGGCAGTCCTGCAGGACCACGTTGGGCCGGTTGAACGTCTCGTAATAGTTGGTGTCGAGGCAGGGCCGGCGGGCAAAGATCGGATAACCGCGCGGCTTCAGCCGTTCTGCCGTGTCCGGGTCCTTGACCACCGCATCGATCTTGGCGCGGACAAAGTCGGCGACGATATCGTTGGCCGCCTGGTTGGTCAGCAGGTCGGAAAACAGACCCAGGAATGCCAGGCCGCTGTGATTATAGGCCGCCTCCATCAAGGCCTCGCGCTCGGCGGCGGGGATGCTGAAGAACGGCCGCGTCGACACCGGGCGAACGCCGCCGGTCGGGGTGTGGCGGGCGATCTGGCGCAGGGCCGGATAATGCGCCTTGATCTGCGCGACATAATCGGGTTCCAGCCGCCGGTTGCGCATCGGCAGGGTAAAGCTGGGCGTGCGCTGGAACACATGCAGCGTGCCGCATTGTTCGGCCACCACCGGCACGATCTGGATGCCGGTCGATCCGGTGCCGATCAAGCCGACCCGCTTGCCCGCGAGGTCGACAGGCGTGTGCGGCCAACGCGCCGCCAGATAAGTCTCGCCCTTGAAATCGGCCGCACCGGGGATGTCGAGCCCCTTTGGCACCGACAAGGGCCCGGTCGCCATGATGCACCAGGTCACTTCAAAGCGGTCGCCGCGTTCGGTTTCGATCACCCACAGCCGCCGCGCATCGTCCCAGACAACCGAACGCGCGCGGGTGTTGAACGCAATATCGCGACGCAAGTCGAGCTTGTCGGCGACAAAGTTGGCATAAGCCAGAATCTCGGGCTGCGCGGCGAACTGCTCGCTCCACACCCATTCCTGCTGGATTTCGTCAGAGAAGGAATAGCTGTAATCGATGCTCATCACATCGCAGCGCGCGCCCGGATAGCGGTTCCAGTACCACGTTCCGCCGACATTGCCGCCGGCCTCGATGGCTTTCACGCGGTAACCCTTTTTGCGCATCAGATGCAGCGCATACATCCCCCCCCAGCCGGCGCCGATCACCAGCACGTCGAGCTGTATCACTTTGCCATCGGGCATCGGTTCGGCAGTGGGCATCGGTGTTCCTTGGGCGATCGGCGCCTCGGCGCCATCTGAACTCTGGTTTGTCGGGCGTGGTCAGCCGCAAGCGGCGCTCGCCAGGGCAGCGGCGGCGCGATAGTCGCCCTTGCCGCTGGGGTGGCGCGGCAACTCGTCGAGCAGCACAATCCGTTTGGGCAGCTTGTAGGCGGCCAGCTCTGCAAGCATTGCGGCGCGCGCGGCAGGCTCGTCGAAATCGCCCGCAGAAGTGACCAGCGCGACGATGATCCTGCCCCAGGCCGGGTCAGGCACGCCGACGACGATCGCGTCCTCGACGCCGGGCGCGCGTTTCAGCGATTCCTCGACCTCTTCGGCAAAGACCTTTTCGCCGCCGGTGTTGATGACCATGTTGCCGCGACCGATCAGGCGCAGGCGCCCGTCCGCCTCGCGCGCGGCCATGTCGCCCGGGATGGCATAGGTGCCGTCGCCGATCGTGCGGAAAGTGGCCGCGGTTTTTGCCGGATCGCCGTAATACCCGGCCGCGAACGGCGGCCGCCGCGCCAGCCAGCCCTCGCCCACTTCGTCATCGGCCAGCACCCGATCGGTTTCGACATCGATGATCACCGTCGCGCGGCCCGGCTCAAAGAACCCGGTCGGCGTCGCATGGTCCGCCGTGGTGATCGCATAGCCAAAGCCGCTGGCTTCCGACGCGCCCAGGATATCGATCAGCGTGACTTGCGGGATCGCCTCGACCAGCGCCGATTTCGCCTCTTTGCTCCACATCAGTCCGGCCGACGAAATCACCCGCAGCGCCGACAGGTCCCACCGGCCCGGATTGCCGCGCAGCGCCGCCACCATCGGCCGGGCAAAGACATCGCCGACGATCAGCACGCGCGACGCATGCAGCCGTGCGCATTCCTCCCACAGCTCTGCCGCGTCAAAACGCGGGTTGGGCAGCAGGATCACCGTGCCCCCGCCGATCAGCTCCGCCAGCGAACTGTTGGTCCCCGCGCCATGCATCAACGGGCAGGCCGGGACGACACGGCCCGGCGCGGGATTGGCCGCGACCATGGCGATATGATCCGCCATCGTGCGCACCCGCGTTTTGATCGTCGGCGCCTCCAGTTGCACCGCGCGGGCGTCGCCGGCGCGCCACATGACGCCCTTTGGCTTGCCGGTGGTGCCACCGGTGTAAAGCAGATAGCCGTCATCGGCCGACCGCGCGATGCCCAGCGGCGCGCCGTCGCCCTGGCCCGCCAGCGCTTCATATGCGCCGCCTGCACCGATCTCGACAGCCAGGATGATCGCGTCCAACGCCGCGCGCACCGGTTCGAGCACCGGCACAAATTCGGTCTGAAAGAAAATCGCCCGCGCGCCGCAGTCGGCCAGCACATATTCGATTTCCGACGCCGTATAGCGATAGTTGAGATTGACCCAGGACAGTCGGGCCTTGAACGTCGCGGCGGCAATCTCGATGTATTCGGGAATGTTGCGCGCCAGGATGGCCACCCGATCGCCGGGATTGAGACCACTGGTGATCATCGCGCGCGCCAGCCGGTTGGTGCGTGCGTCGAAATCGCGCCAGCTTATGACACGATTGCCCTGGATCAGCGCCGGTCGATCGCCCGGCACCACCGTGGCTGTCGCGTCGAGCAGATCACCGAAATTCCAGTTTTCCGCAGCGGGGGTCCGGCCATGCATCGCCCGCTCCCTCAACGTCCCTGGAACACCGGCGGGCGCTTTTCGACAAACGCCCTGACCGCTTCGGCGGCATCGTGCGATGTCGACAGCTTGGCGGTGTTGCCCTGTTCGTAGATATAGCCGTCGCGCAGCGTCATGTTCTCGATCGTGCGCATCGAATCCTTGGCAAACCGCGTCGCCAGCGGGCTTTTCGCTGCAATCGTGCGCGCCAGATCCATCGCCCACGGCATCAATTCTTCGTTGGGCAGCGATGCCTCGATAATGCCGCGCCGATAGGCTTCGTCGGCCGGCACGCGGTATCCGGTCAGCATCATCCGCCGGGTCAGCGAGTGGGGAAAAATCCGCGCGGTGTGCTTGCCCCCGCCCATCAGTCCGACATCGATTTCGGGCAGGCCGAACACCGCGCTTTGCGCAGCGACAATGATGTCGCAACTGGCCACCAGACCAAGCCCCGCGCCCAGCGCCGGGCCGTTCACGGCGGCGATCACCGGCTTGGCGTTGTCGGCGATGGCATAGGCCACTTCGCGCACGATCCGGTTGCGGCGCGCGCGAAAGCCGGGAATGGAAAAGTCGGGCCGTTGTTTCAGATCCGCGCCGCCGCAGAACACTTTGCCGGCGCCCGTCAGGATCGCGACCCGCACGTCGTCGCGGTCGTTGAAACTGTCGAACACATCGGTCAGGTCCTGCAGGAAATCCATCCCCGCCGCGTTGACCGGCGGATTGTCCATGGTGACCACCGCCACATAGTCGGCAACGTCCAGTTTGATCATGCTCATCGCTCTCTCCCGATGGCTTGTCGTAACGCGGACCACCAACCGGACGCGCCTGTTTCCTGCCGAACGCTGCAAAAATCGGGTATGCGATCACCGCTGCCGGCGCGGCCGCCACGGCCGCATCCGGGGTTTGTCCGGACACGCAATTTCACCCATGTGATCTTTGCGCGTGTGTGCCGAATGCACTGCCCAGTCGGCCAAAAATCGCCCAGGCGAGGCCGCAGAACAAACCCACGGCCTGACCCTGGCCGGGACAGGAGATGTCGGATGGCAGGTGAACTCGCGGGACGCATTGCGCTGGTAACCGGGGCCTCGCGCGGGCTGGGATTCGCGATTGCCGAAGCTTTTGCCGCCGAAGGCGCACGCGTGGCCCTGATCGATCTTAAGCCGGCATGGGCGCAAGCCGCGGCGAGCCGGATTGTCGCCGACACCGGCACGATCATCGGGATCGGCGCCGATGTCGGCGACCGTACAGCGGTTGAGGCGGCCTTTGCGCAGACCGCCGAACGGTTTGGCGGCCTCGACATCGTGGTCAACAATGCGATGTGGAACCGCTATGACTTGATCCCCGACATCACCCCGGAAACCATGGACAGGATGCTGTCGGTCGGCTTTGCCGGGGTGGTCTGGGGCATTCAGGCCGGCGCGGCGCTGATGCGCGGGCGCGGCGGGTCGATCATCAACATCGGCTCGATGGCCGGACGCCTGGGCAGCCCCGGCGCGCTGTTGTATGGCGGGATCAAGGCGGGCGTCGACGGCCTGACCCGTTCGGCGTCGATCGAGCTCGGCCCCGACCGGATCCGCGTCAATGCCATTGCCCCGGCGACTGTCGCGACCGAAGGGGTAAAGGCCATTCTCGACGAGGCCGCGCTCGCGGATCGCGTGGCGCGTTCGCCGCTGCGCCGCATGGGTGAAACCCGCGACATTGCCCAGGCTGCGCTGTGGCTGGCATCCGACCGGTCGGACTTCGTCACCGGGCAGTCGCTGGCCGTCGATGGCGGCATCGGCCACGCCTTCATGCGATGACGGCGCGCCGTTCAGCGATAGGCCCAGGGGCGCCGGACGGCATCGGCCTGGCGAAAGGCGGCAATCGCATCACGGTGCCGCAATGTCAGAGCGATCGCGTCAAGGCCGCCCACCAGCATCGCCTTGGCTTCGTCGTCGATTGCGAACGAAGTGGCATGGCCCGCTGCATCGGTGACGGTCTGCACGGGCAAATCGATCGTCAGCGGTTGCGGCGCATCGGCAAAGGCCTGCGCGTTGCATGCGATCGGCACGATGCCATTGCGCACGCAATTGCCGCGAAAGATCGGATTGAAACTTTGCGCGATGACCGCGCGAAAGCCATATTCGGCAAGCGCCCAGGCGGCATGTTCGCGTGACGAGCCGCAACCGAAATTGGCGCCGCCGAGCAGGATCGCCGCGCCGGCATAGGCAGGATCGTTGAGCACGAAACCCGGTTCGGGCACGCGCCCGCCGACCGCGGTATAGCGCCAGCCCGCGAACAACCCGTCGGCCAGGCCGCGTTTCCCGACCGTCTTCATCTCGCGCGAAGGAATGATGGCGTCGGTGTCGACATTGTCGCGGATCAGCGGCACCGCGATCGAGGTCAGCGTCGAAAAAGGCGTCATGACAGGTCCCCGGGCGCGGCAATCCGTCCGGCGATCGCCGAGGCCGCCACCGTTTCGGGCGAAGCCAGATGCGATCGCGTGCCGGGCCCCTGCCGGCTTTCGAAATTGCGGTTGGTCGAGGTGATCACGCGTTCATCGGCGCCGAAGCTCTCGCCACCGGCAAAAAAGCACATCGAGCAGCCCGGTTCGCGCCATTCAAAGCCGGCGTCGAGAAAGACCCGGTCGAGCCCTTCGGCCTCGGCCGCGGCCTTGACCGCGCCCGATCCCGGCACGCAGATCGCCCGGACCCCGGCGGCGACCCGGCGGCCCTTGAGAATGGCGGCGGCCCGGCGCAAGTCCGACAGCCGGGCGTTGGTGCACGAACCGATGAACGCCGCATCGATCGGTGCGCCGACAATAGCATCGCCCACCGTCAGCCCCATGTAGTCAAGCGCGCGCGCATGGGCCTCTGCCGTGTCGCGACCCGATACCTGCGCGAAATCGGGCACCGGCTGCCCCAGCGGCACCGCCTGTTGCGGGCTGGTGCCCCAGGTCACCATCGGCCTGACATCGCCGGCATCGACCGCATGTTCGGTGTCGAACACCGCATCGGCGTCGGACACGAGCGTGGCCCAGTCGGCGACCGCGCGCGCCCACATCGCGCCGGTGGGGGCAAACGGGCGCCCTTGCAGATAGGCGAGCACGGTTTCGTCGGGCGCGATGATCGCGGAAAAGGCGCCGAATTCGGTCGCCATGTTGCACAAGGTCAGCCGCGCCTCGATATCGAGTGCGCGCACCGCCGATCCGGCATATTCGACAATATGCCCTTTTGCTCCGGACGCGCCGAAGCGGGCCAGCAGATGCAGCGCGAGATCCTTTGCCGTGACCCCGGCGCCAAGGACTCCTTCAATGGTGATGCGCATCGTCCGGGGGCGCGTGACCCGCAACGTGGTGGTGGCGAGCGCATGTTCGGCCTCGCTCGATCCGATGCCCCAGGCGAGCGCCCCGAGCGCGCCTTGCGAACACGTGTGGCTGTCCGGGCAGACCAGCGTCAGCCCCGGCAGCACGATCGCCAGTTCGGGCGCGATGACGTGAACGATGCCCTGGCGCGGATCGCCCAGATCGAACAGCGTGATGCCCGCCGCCAGCGCGGCATCGCGCGTGGCCGTGATAAACGCGGTGCCGGTCGGCATGATGGTGCGATCGGTGCGGCCGGGGCGCGTGTCGACGATGTGGTCCATGGTCGCAAAGACCTGGCCCGGCGAGGCTACCGGGTGCCCGGCCTCGGCCAGGCTTTCCAGCGCGACGCCGCCGGTGCGTTCGTGCAGCAGCACGCGGTCGATCAGCACCAGCCCGGTGCCGGCGCCAAGATCCTTGACCAGATGGCGATTCCAGATCTTTTCGAACAGAGTCCGGCCCATTTTGCTGCTCAAGACGCGATCGCCGCCGCGATCGCGTCCGCGTCATAGCCGACTTCACGCAGGACATCCGCGCCGTCCGCACCGGGCAGCGGGATATCGTGGCGCAGCGGCACCCGGTCCCCGTCGAATTCGATCGGCAGGCCGGGCAATCGCGTCGCCGCGCCGCCGGGAATGGTCACGTCGACCAGCCCGCCATGGTTGAGATGCGGATCCGCAAACAAGTCCTCAGGTCGCGCGATCGGGGCGAACGGCAGGCCGATCTTTTCGACTCTGGCGACCAGTTCCGCGCGCGTCATCCCGGCGAAGATCGCACGGATCTGCGGCAAAAAGGCGTCGCGGGCGATGACGCGCTGATTGTTTTTGGCATAGTCGGGGTTGGCGGCGAGCGTATCGAGCCCGAACGCGGCGCAGAACGCCAGCCACTGGTCGTCGCTGACCACGCCGACGAACAGGTGTTCGCCTTCGTTGCGGGTTTCGAACACGTCATAGATCGCCCAGGCGGATATGCGATTGGGCATCGGCTGCGCCGCCTGCCCGGTCACCGCCATCTGCGCCATGTGCTGACCGACAAGGAACGCGGTCGTCTCGTACAGCGCGCATTTGACTTCGCCGCCCCGCCCGGTGCGGTGACGGCGTTCGAGCGCCGCCAGGATGCCGATTACGCCGAACATGCCGCCGGTTATGTCGACCACCGAGGCACCTGCCCGCAGCGGCCGGCCCGGCGGCCCGGTCATGTAAGCCAGCCCGCCCATCATCTGCGTCACTTCATCAAGCGCGGTGCGGTGCTCGTACGGGCCGGCGAGAAAGCCCTTGGCGGCGCAGTGAATCAGGCCGGGATTGGCATCCTTGAGCGAGGCAAGACCCAATCCAAGCCGATCGAGCGTGCCCGGCCGGAAATTCTCGATCACGATATCGGCGCTCTCGCACAAGCGGCGCGCGGCGGCGAGCCCGGCGTGGCTTTTGAGATCGAGACAGATCGAGCGCTTGTTGCGATTGAACATCGGAAAATAGCCCGCGCCCGATCCCAGCAACTTGCGCGTCCGGTCACCCCCTGCCGGTTCTACCTTGATCACATCGGCGCCCAGATCGCCAAGGATCACGCCCACCGATGGGCCCATCACCATATGCGTGAATTCGATCACCTTGATCCCTGCCAGCGGCAGCGCTTCATCCTGCATGTTTGATATCCCGCTCGACAGCCAGGCCTCATTTGATATAGATCTATAACAATACCGCAAGCCAGGAGATGCGCGTGACCGAACAGCGAACAGACGTGCTGATCAGTGAAGTCGGCCCGCGCGACGGTCTGCAAAGCATCGCCGCGATCATGCCGACAGAGGCCAAAAAGGCGTGGATCGCGGCCGAAGCCGCCGCCGGTGTCACCGAGATCGAGGTCGGCAGCTTTGTCCCCGCCAGCCTCTTGCCGCAACTGGCCGACACCGCCGAAGTCGTCGCCTTTGCCAGGACGATCCCCGGCCTGACCGTCGCGGTGCTCGTTCCCAACGCACGCGGGGCCGAGGCGGCGATCGCCGCCGGGGCCGACAAGATCACGTTGCCGCTGTCCGTTTCGGAAACCCACAGCCTGGCCAATCTGCGCCGCACCCATGCACAAGTCATCGCCGAGGCCCGCACGATCGCGACGATGATCGCCGCTCTGCCTGCCGATCGCCGGCCGCATTTCGAAGGCAGCCTGTCCACCGTGTTCGGCTGCACGCTCGAAGGGGCAATACCCGATGCCCGGATTGGCCGGCTGGCCGAGGCCCTGATGGCAAGCGGTTGCGACGAAGTCGGTCTGTCCGACACCACCGGCTTTGCCGACCCGGCCACCGTGCGCCGCCTGATCAGGCTGGTGCGCGGCGTTGCGGGCGATGCCGCGCTGACCGGCATCCATCTGCACAACACGCGCGGGCTGGGGCTTGCGAACGTGCTTGCCGCGCTCGATTGCGGCCTGACCACGTTCGATGCATCGCTTGGCGGCCTGGGCGGCTGTCCGTTCGCGCCGGGCGCCTCGGGCAACATCGTCACCGAAGACCTGGCCTTCATGTTCGAAGCGATGGGGCTGAGGACCGGCATCGACCTTGGCAAACTGATCGCGGTGCGATCAATCCTGGCCGACGCACTGCCCGGCGAGCCGCTTTATGGCTTCCTGCCCGATGCCGGACTGCCGCTCGGGTTTTGCCCGGCCACCCGCTCGGCCGCGTGAAAGCGCGATGCGCTGACGGCATCGGCCTGTCATTCTTGCATAATCCGGCAATTGTGAGATGCATCTGCTCGTCGGGAGAGCAAATCGATGGACCGGATCGAAGCGATGGAAATGCTGCTTGCCGCTGTCGACCGGGGCAGCCTGTCGGCAGCCGCGCGGCATTTGCGCGTGCCGGTGCCCACACTCAGCCGCAAAGTCGCCGATCTCGAAGCGCTGCTCGGCACCCGGCTGCTGACCCGGACCACGCGCAAGCTCAGCCTGACCGACGCGGGCCTGGCCTATGTCGCGGCGGCGAGACGGATCATCGAGCAAGTGCAAGAGGCAGAGCGCGAGGCGGCCGGCGAATTCATCGTGCCGCGGGGCGACCTGATCCTGACCGCGCCCGAGACATTCGGTCGCCGCCATGTGCTGCCGATCGTGATCGATTTCCTCGCGCTGTTTCCCCAGATCAATATCCGGCTGGAACTGGCCAACCGCAACGCCAACCTGCTCGACGATCACATCGACATGGCGGTGCGGATCGGCCGTCTGCCCGACAGTTCGATGATCGCCACACGGATCGGCACGATGCGGGCGATCACTTGTGCCAGCCCGACGCTGATCGCGGGCCACGGCATGCCCCGGCACCCGCGCGATCTTGAGACCTTGCCGTGCATTGCCCTCGACAGCGCGACCTCGGCGACGGCCTGGCGCTTTCGCGACCCGCAAACCGGTGTGCCAATGGAAACCGACCCGCCGGCACGTCTGGTGACAGCGTCGGAAGCCCGGATCGCGGCCACGATCGCCGGCGCCGGTTTTGCCCGCCTGCTGCATTATCAGGCCTGGGACGGTCTGGTCGACGGGCGGCTGGTGCCGGTGCTCACCGCGTTCGAGCCGGAGCCGCTGCCGGTGCATCTGGTCCATGTGACGCGCGGACAGATGCCGCTCAAGATGCGCCGTTTCCTCGATTTTGCGGCGCCGCGCCTGCGCCAGGCGCTGACGCAATTCGCGGCGCAGCCCGGACCGCCCGAGCAGACCTGACGCGCAACGCTTTCCCGGTCCGCCGGCACGTGGCCTTGTTGATGGCGGCCATCAAGTCTGCACCCGCTCGTGCGCCGCAATCAGCCGATCGAGTTCATCCTTGGTCTGCTGCAGGATCGGGGAATTCCAGCCTTTGGCCGTGGCCAGGTAAATGTTGGTACATGCCCCCTCTTCATCGAGCGGAACATACCTGACATCGTCGCTGCGCATGCGTCGCACCGTCGCGGGGACAATGCAGACGCCTGCCTCTGCCGCGACCAGGCCCAGCGCGGCAAGCACATCGCCCAGCGCAGTCTCGCGGATGGGCTCAAAACTGGCCCGCTCCATCAGCCGGACCACCGGATCTGATCGGCGGGCCGCCGCCGGATCGTGGTAGCGGATGATGGTTTCTGCCGCCAGGTCGGCAAAGCGCAAGCCGGCGCGATCGTCGCCCGCCAGCGGGTGCCCGGGAGCCAGCGCGACGACGTAGGGTTCGTGGCGAACGACAATCTGATCGATCTGATCGTCGTGGACCGGTTCGCGACCCAGGCCGACATCGACCGATCCATTGCGAATGCCATCGAACTGTTCTGCCGGCGACAGGACTTTCAGATCGATGTCGAGATGCGGATTGCGATCGCGCAGATGTTTGATGACCGGCGGCAAGTGGCCGTAGAGCGCATAGACCTCGAACCCGATGCGCAGGATCTGGCGCCCACCCCGGCCGAACCGTATGGTGTCGGTTTTCAGCCGGTCGAGCCGGGTCACGATTTCCTGCGCGCGCTCCTGAAAAAACTCTCCCGAGGCGGTCAGCCGCATCGGTCGCGAGTCCCGGTCGATCAGGCGCACGCCCAATTCGTCTTCCAGATTGCTGATCTGGCGGCTGAACGGCGGTTGCGCGATATTCACCTCTTCTGCCGCGCGGGTGAAGTTCATCGTCCGGCACAGGGCCAGGAAATAGCGCAACTGTCTGAGTTCCATGTACCGCCATACCGCAAGAGTTGGGTGCCCAATGGCAATGATCTTGGACCTTCACCCGCTGCAAATCTAGAAAGAACTCAGCAGCGACAAGGACGGCACCGAGCCCCCCTCTCCGGTCCCGCCCCTGCTCCGGTCCGTACCCACAGCCCCCCACACCTTGGGTACGGACCGGCCCTTGAACCAGATGCCGCCTGTCCGGCTGGCGCCTGTCCCGGCGCGGCGGAGAGGCGCGTGCCGAAAGGATATCGCATGGCCCTGCCTCTGTCACACGCCGACTTTGCCGATCAAAACGGGCCGATCGCTTCGATTGGCGCGCTGCCGCTGGCACGTGGCGGCAAAAGACTGGCAGCTTTGCGCCAATACGGCATGCGGCTGCGTGGCCTGGGCAGCCGCGCCGTGCCCGCCGCCGCGACTCTCGCGCTGATGGCGGCAGGCTACAATGCAGAGCAGATTTCGGTGCTGCATATGACATTCGACGCCTTCCGGGGCGGCATCGTCGTCCCCGGCCACAAGGGTGCGAAGTGATGACCGCCCGCAATCCGGACCACGCCAAGCGGCGCATCGCCTGCCTTGCGCCGTTGCTGCGCCGGGTCGGCCGCGCGATGCAAGCGCGGGTCACGGCCCATTTCGGCGTCGCGGATATCAGCTATGCGCAATGGAATGCCCTGCGCTGCCTCGATCAGTTGGGCACCGCCGATACACGCGTGCTGGCGGCGGACCTGGCTGTGACGCCGTACTCGGCGAACCGTATCGTTGCCGGTCTTGAAGCGCGCGGCCTTGTGGTCATCGACAGCGCCGATCACCGCACGATGCGACTGCAACCGACGCCTGCGGGCCTGGCCAAATTGCGCGAGGCCGCACCAGAGATCGACCTGCGGCTGGCAGACGCGCTTGCCAGCCTGAACGACAGCGAGATCGAAACCCTGATCACACTGCTTGGCCGGCTGGCGGATTGCTTTGACCGCTGCACCAGACCGCTTGCCGACAATTCTGCGGAGGTTTGAATGAAAAAGGTTTTCCTCCTTCCCTCGCTGCTTGCGATCGCCCTGGCCGGGTGTGTGCAAGTGCCGCATATCCAGCCGCAAGTCGCCGGGATCGCCCCCGCGTCGCTGGGGCTCGGCAGCCAAAGCGCGCCGATTGCCGAACGGTGGTGGGACGCGTTCGGCGATCCGCAGCTCGGTCGCCTGATCGATGCGGGCCTTGCCGACAATCCCGGTCTGGAATCCGCGCTCGCCCGGCTGCGCGTCGCACAGGCCCAGGTCGGCGTCGAACATGCCGGATTGCTGCCGCAAGTCGCAGTCGACGGCGGCGTGACTCGCGAACGGTTCAGCAACGCCTATCTGATCCCGCCGCCCTACGCCGGAACCGATCGCAACATCGCCACCACGCAAGCCGGGTTGAGCTGGGATCTCGACCTGTTCGGACGCCAGCGCGCCCGGGTGAGCGCGGCCAAAGCCGGTGTCGATGCCGCGCGCTATGACGCGCAGGCCGCACGCCTGGCGATTTCGACCGCCATCGCGCAGACTTATATCGGCCTCGCCCGTGCCGATCGCCAGATCGCGGTGGCGCGCGGTTTTGTCGCCACGCGCGAACAATCGCTCGAATTCATCCGCGCCCGCAAACAGAGCAATCTGGCAACCGATTTCGACCTGCGTACCGCCGAAACACTGCTGGCGCAGGCGAAACAGGCGCAAGTGCGCGCCGAACAGCAACGCGACGTGCTGATCCATGCGCTGGCCGCTCTCGTCGGCAAAGGCGCCGATTTCTATGGCACGATCACCCCGCCCACGCTGGCGCTCGACACGGTGCCCGCCGTTCCAGACGTTCTGCCCGCCGATCTGATCGGGCGCCGGCCCGACTTGCTCGCCGGGCAAGCGCGGATCAGCGGGGCGCAGGCCGGACGCAAAGTGGCGCGGGCCGATTTTCTGCCCAATGTCAATCTTCAGGCGTTTGCCGGCCTTGCCGCTATCGGCTTTGGCAGCTTTCTGACCGCGGGTTCCGAAACCTATGGCGGCGGCGCAGCCATTCATGTGCCGATCTTTGAAGGCGGGCGGCTGACCGCGAATTACCAGGCGGCCACCGCCGAACTCGATATCGCCGTGGCCGACTACAACACCGCCGTGCTGGGCGCGGTGCGCGAAACCGCCGATGCCCTGACCGAAGTGCACTCGGCCGACGCCGATCTGGCGCAGCAGGACCGTGTGGTTGCGGGCCTGCGCGATACGGTGCGGCTCGACCAGGTGCGGGTCTCGACCGGGCTGGGATCGCGGCTCGATGCGATCGACAGCGGGTTTCGCCTGCTTGAGGCCGAACAGGCGCTGATCGACCTGCAGGCCGATGCGCTGGGCAAACGCGTACAACTGATCGCCGCGCTCGGCGGCGGCTTCGATCCCCATCACGGATAAACCGCATAGACAAAGGTGGAGTTACGGTCATGAACAAGCACACCACAATCGATCCGGCCGAAAAACTCGACGCCGAAGCCGTCGAAAAGGCCCTGGCCGGTGCCGAAGTGCCTGCCAAAGGCAACCCTCGCGCGCGCAAACGCGGGCTGCTGTTGCTGGGTGCGGCGCTGCTGCTGGGCGGTCTGGGCTATGGCGCAACGCAGATCCTTGCGGCGCCGACCGAAGAAACCGACGATGCCTATGTCGGCGGCGACATCGTGTCGATCACCAGCCGCGTCGACGGCACTGTCGTCGCGCTGCACGCCGACAACACGCAACATGTCGATCGCGGCCAACCGCTGATCGACCTCGACCCCGCAACGCCAAACGCCGCGTTGCAGGCGGCCGAGGCGCAACTGGGCCAGGCGGTCCGCACATGGCGCGCGCAACGCGCGGCCGTGGCACAGGCCTCTGCCGAAGTGGCGCAGGCGCAAGTCGATCTGGGCAAAGCGCAGGCCGATGTCGGCCGTCGGCAATCGGCCTTTGCCCAGGGCGCGGTCTCGGGCGAAGAACTCAGCCACGCCAGCGACACGGTATCGACCACCCGCGCCAGCCTGACGCTGGCCGAGGCAAAACGCGCGCAGGCCCAAAGCGCGGTTGCGGGCACCAGCGTCAATGACAATCCTGCGGTGCTGTCGGCGATCGCGGCGGTGCGGATCGCGGCGATCAACCTCGCCTATACCGGGATCAAGGCCCCGGTCGCGGGCGTGGTGGCACAGCGCACCGTACAACTGGGCCAGCGCGTCGCGCCGGGCACGCCGCTGATGGCGGTGGTGCCGCTCGACAGCCTGTGGATCGACGCCAATTTCCGCGAAACGCAATTGGCCGATCTGCGCGTGGGGCAACCGGTGGCGATCAAGGCCGATATCTATGGCCGGTCGATCACATTCCACGGCAAAGTGCTGGGCCTGGGCGCGGGTTCGGGCAATGCCTTTGCCCTGTTGCCGCCGCAGAACGCATCGGGCAACTGGATCAAGATCGTGCAGCGCGTGCCGGTGCGCATCGCGCTCGATCCCGCCGAACTGCGCAAGACGCCGTTGCGGATCGGGCTGTCGGTCGATGTGACGGTCAACACCAGCGACCGTTCGGGCGCGTTTGTCGGCGCCAGCAAGGCCCCGGCCGGCGGTGTCCAGGCCAGCGTCGACGGCGGCCCGGCGACCGAACAGCGCATTCGCCAGATCATCGCCCAGAATCTGGGTTCCGACCGGTGAGCGCGCCGGCCGCCCCCGCGCTGCCCCCGTTGACCGGGGTGTCTTTGCGCGTCGCCTCGATCGCGCTGGCGCTGGGCACGTTCATGCAAGTGCTCGACGGCACGATCGCCAATGTCTCGCTGCCGACGATTTCGGGCAACCTGGGCGTGTCGACCGACAGCGGGACCTGGGTAATCACTTCGTTCGCGGTGGCCAACGGAGTCACGGTTCCGCTGACCGGCTGGCTGATGGCGCGGTTCGGCGTGGTGCGCACGTTCACCGCATCGGTGTTTGCGTTCACCATCGCCTCGCTGCTGTGCGGGCTGGCGTGGAGCCTCAATTCGCTGATCATGTTCCGCATTCTGCAAGGTGCGGTATCGGGGCCGATGATCCCCGGCAGCCAGGCGCTGCTGATCTCGATCTTTCCCGAGAACAAGCGCGGCACTGCACTGGGAATCTGGGCGATCACCACACTGGCGGCGCCGGTGCTTGGTCCGGTGCTGGGCGGCTATATCTCCGACAATTATTACTGGGGCTGGATATTCCTGATCAACGTACCGGTCGGACTTATCGCGGGCCTGGCCACCTGGCGGCATCTGGCCGCGCGCGAAACGCCGACGCGCAAGCTGCCGATCGACACCGTCGGGCTGGTGCTGCTCGCGTTCTGGGTGTTCAGTTTGCAGACGGTGCTCGATCTGGGCAAGGACCGCGACTGGTTCAACAATCCGATGATCGTCATCCTGTCGGTCTGCGCGCTGGTCGGCTTTGCCGCCTGGGTGATCTGGGAACTGACCGATGCCAATCCGGTGGTCGACCTGTCGGTGTTCAAGCGCCGCAATTTTACTTTCGGCACGATTGCGCTGTGTCTGGGCTATGCGCTGCTGTTTGCCAACAACCTGCTGCTGCCGCTGTGGCTGCAGGAAGACCTCGGCTACAATGCGACCTGGGCCGGGCTGGTGGCGGCGCCCGCCGGGCTGGTCGCGGTGCTGCTGACGCCGCTGGCCGGACGTATCAGGTTCGATCCCCGGATCACTGCGACGCTGTCGTTCGCGGCGTTCGGCGCGTCCTATCTGATGCGGTCGCTGTACACGCCCGACGCCAGCTTTCTCGTGCTGGCCACCCCGCTTTTCCTGCAGGGACTGGCGATGTGTTTCTTCTTCGTCCCGCTGCTGACGATTTCGCTCGACGGGATTGCACCCGAACGCCTGCCCTCGGCCAGCGGGGTGTCGAATTTCGCGCGCATCACCGCCGGCAGCTTTGCGGCATCGCTGATCACCACATTCTGGGACCGCCGTGAATCGCTGCATCAGGAACGGTTGACCGAGTTCACCACGGCGTCGGCTCCGGCCTATCACAACGCGATGACGCAGCTACAGGCGCACGGCATGACCGCGCAACAGGGCGCCGGGGCGATCTATGGGCAGGTGATCGGGCAGTCCTATCTGCTGTCTTCACTTGAATTGTTCTGGTTGTGCGGATTGCTCTCACTGGGAACCGTCGCGCTGGTCTGGTTTGCCCGCCGCCCGGCGCCCAGCGATCACGTGATCGCGGTGGAGTGATCGCCAAAGCGAGGCCCCCGGCCGTTGGTGACCGGGGCCTCAAGCCTTCAGGACCAGGCGAATAAGGCCGGTGACAAAGGCCAATGCCAGCACGCTGGCGGTCCAGATTGCCGCCAGCCATGCCAAGCGTCGCCACAGCGGAGAGCGCGGGGCCATCAATGGTAGCCGTGCGGCCCGACCTTGCCACGGAACACCCAGTAGGCCCAGGCCGTATAGGCCAGGATCGTCGGAATGATCACGACCGACCCGACCAGCATGAAAAGCTGGCTCTGCGGCGGGGCGGCAGCATCCCAGATGGTTACGGTGCGCGGCACGACATAGGGATAGATGCTGATGCCTAGCCCGATAAAGCCGAGCAGGAACAATCCGAGCGCGGTCAGGAACGGCAGGCGTTCCGATTGGCGCCTGACACCCCGGAAGAAGAATCCGGCACATACAAGCACGAGCAGCGGCACTTGCGCCGTCAGCAGCACGCCCGGCATCGTGAACCACCGGCGCCAATAGTCATAGTGCAGGAACGGTGTCGCCAGGCTGACGGCGCCAAGCGCCAGCAGCGTTGCCACGCCCAGCGGCAAAGCCATGCGCTGCGCACGCTGCTGGGTGCCCCGTTCCGTTTTCCAGATCAGCCACGTCGCGCCGAGCAACGCATACCCGATCACCACCGCCACGCCGGTCAGCACGCTGAACGGGCTCAGCCAGTCGAGCCATCCGCCGGCATAAGCGTCATTTTCGACATGGATGCCCTGCAAAATGGCCCCCAGCGTAATGCCCTGCGCCAATACGGCAACGACCGATCCGAGCGAAAACGCCGTGTCCCAGAAGGCGCGGTGGCGTGCATCGCGCCACCGGAACTCGAACGCCACGCCGCGAAACACCAGGCCGAGCAGCATCGCGATCATCAGCGGATAAGTCGCGGGAAGAATAATGGCATAGGCCAGCGGGAAAGCCGCGAACAGGCCGCCCCCGCCCAGCACCAGCCAGGTTTCGTTGCCGTCCCAGACCGGTGCGATCGAATTCATCGCCTGGTCGCGGTCCTCGCCAACCGAAAAGACCGGAAACAGGATGCCGATGCCCAGATCGAAGCCGTCCATCACGACATAGGCGCAGACGGCAAAGCCGATGATCGCGGCCCAGACGACAGTAAGGTCGATGTGTCCCATAAAATCACGCTTTCCCGACAGGGTCGACGACAACCCCCGCGGCTGGCGTAATGCCGGCCGCGCGCTGGGGAACATTGGCGGGCTCGGGCTCGCCGGCGCTGGGCGGCTTGGCCATCATACGGATCAGATAATAGGCCCCGGCGCCAAAAGCGCCGAAATAGACGATGATGAAGGCGACGAGCGACACCGCGATCGCTGGCGCGGCAAGGGGCGAATGGGAATCGCCCGTTCGCAACAGGCCATAAACGGTGAACGGCTGGCGGCCGACCTCGGTGGTAACCCATCCGGCGATCACGGCCACGAAACCTGCCGGCCCCATGGCGACGGCCGCCCGGTGCAACCATGTCCAGTCGTAGAGCCTGCCGCGAAACCGCGCCAGCAGGCTCCACAGGCCCAGCGAAAGCATCGCGAGCGCAACCGCGACCATGATCCGGAACGACCAGAAGATGATGTCTGCCGGCGGCCACCTGTCGCGCGGATAGTTTGTGAGGCCCGGCAAAGGCGCATAGGGGTCATGTTTGAGGATCAGCGACCCCAGGTGCGGGATCGCCACTTCATAGCGAACGCGGGCTTCCTCGTTGCTGGGCAGGCCGAACAGCACGAGCGGCGCGCCATTCGGGCTCGGCTCGTAATCGCCTTCCATCGCCAGAACTTTGGCGGGCTGGTGTTGCAGCGTGTTCAGCCCGTGCGCGTCTCCGGCGAAAATCTGGATGGGCGAGACGATTGCGGCCATCCACATCGCCATCGAGAACATCTTGCGCGCACCGGGGTTTGTGCTGTCCTTCAGCAGATGCCATGCCCCGACCGCCCCGACCACGAGCGCCGTCGTCAGGTAGGCGGCGATGACGGTGTGGACCAGGCGATAGGGGAAACTGGCGTTGAAAATGATCGGAATCCACGAACCCGCCGGTACGAACTGACCCTTTGCATTGATCGCAAAGCCGGCGGGGGTCTGCATCCAACTGTTCACTGATATGATCCAGGTCGCCGATATGAGTGTGCCCAGTGCGACCATGCAGGTCGCAAAGAAATGCAGCCCCCTGCCGACCTTGGTGGTCCCGAACAGCATCACGCCCAGAAAACCTGCCTCAAGAAAGAATGCGGTCAGGACTTCATAAGCCATCAGCGGGCCGACGACCGGCCCGGCTTTGGTCGAAAAAACCGACCAGTTGGTGCCGAACTGGTAGGACATCACCAGTCCCGAGACGACGCCCATGCCGAACGCGACCGCAAAGATCTTGAGCCAGTAGCGATAGAGATTGGCGTAAACGCCGTTTTCGGTCTTCAGCCATAGCCCTTCGAGGACCATCAGATAGCTTGCAAGACCAATGGAAAAGGACGGGAAGATGAAATGGAACGAGACCGTAAACGCAAACTGCGCACGCGCGAGGATGACCGGGTCGAGATCCGCAATCACGGCGCATTCCTCCTTGTCAGGTTTGTAGTCTCACAAATTCCCTGCCGGCCAGATGTGCGTGTGTACCGGCAATCAGACCAAAACGGCGAAGATCCCGACCTGAATGCCCGCGCCGATGCCGCGCCAGCCGGGGCAAGATTAGCGTCAAATAGATCGTGTGTCTTGCACGCTTCTGTCATCTTTGAATCGATTGGTCCGCAGCGGGGGTATCAAAGACCCAGGTCGCCAAGCCCCGGATGGTCGTCCGGACGCCGGCCGAGCGGCCAATGGAACAGGCGTTGTTCGGCAGCGATCGGCAAGTCGTTGATCGAGGCATGGCGGTGGGTCATCAGCCCCTCGCCGTCGAATTGCCAGTTTTCATTGCCATAGGACCGGAACCAGGCCCCGCCTTCATCGTGCCATTCATAGGCAAAGCGCACGGCAATGCGATTGCCGGAAAATGCCCAGACCTCCTTGATCAGCCGGTAGTCACGTTCTTTTTGCCATTTCGCGGTCAGGAACGCGACGATCCGGGCGCGCCCTTCGACAAATGTCGATCGATTGCGCCAGCGGCTGTCGGGGCTATAAGCCAAAGACACGCGTTCGGGATCGCGCGAATTCCAGCCGTCTTCGGCCGCGCGGACTTTCTGCGCCGCGCTGACCGCATCAAACGGTGGCAGGGGTGGTCGGATCACTGTCATGGCATTGGCCTCCTGTGCGAAAACCACCGCGGTCTGGTATCAGATCCGGTGGCATTGATTTTGACATTTGTATCCCGTTAACCCGACAGCGCGGAGCGGGAATTCCTTCGCCAGCGCGAGAGCCTTGCGCAACGGAGCAGTCGGCCATGGATTATTTCGCAGCGCTGCGGCACTTCACCCGCGCGGCCGAGCTTGGCAGCTTTTCGAAGGCGGCCGACGAGCAGGCGGCAAAAATCTCGACGATCTCTCGCCATATCCGCGCGCTGGAAGAAGATGTCGGCGCCGCGCTGTTCAATCGGTCGACACGACGGCTCCATCTGACCGAAGCGGGCCGCGCGCTTCACGCACGCGCCCTCGTCATCCTCGCCGACCTCGACGAAGCGCGCAATGCGACGCGGGAGTTGAATTCCCGGCCGCAAGGGGTTTTGCGAGTCACCGTGCCGGGTACTTTCGGCAGGCGCCATATCATGCCCCACCTGGCGGCCTTCCTGCGCCTCTATCCCGATATCAGCCTGGACATGATGGTCGAAAACCGGACGATCGACCTGATTGAAGCCGGCATCGACGTGGCCATCCGCCTCGGCACGCTGCGCGATTCGTCGCTGATTGCCAAACGCCTGGGACCGCACGAACGCATTCCGGTCGCCAGCCCGGCCTACCTGGCAGGCCATGCCGCGATTGAACGGCCCGAGGACATGCAGCGACTCCACGGCATGGATTTCGGGCCGGACTCCGGCCTGGACTGGTATTGCCGGCCCGCCGGCGAAACGCCGGGCGCGCCGCGCTGCGTGGCGATGACCGGCCGGATCCGGATCAACGATCTCGACGCGCTGTTGCTGGCAGCGATCGACGGGCTGGGCGTCGCGCTGCTGCCGCGATGGCTTGTCGCCGACGCGATTGCAGATGGCTCGCTCGTGGCGCTGCTGCCGGCCTGGCGGTGGTCAATCGACAATGCGGCGGGTGACCCGGCGATCTGGGCGGTCTATCCGCCAAAGCGGATCGTTTCGCCCAAAGTGCGGGTCTTCATCGATTTTGTGGCGCAACGGAGCAGCGGTTGGGTCGGACCCGATTGAAACGTCCTGGCCGGTTCACCGGTCAGGCCGCGACAGCAGCAGCGGGACGGAGCGTGACCGGAATCGATTTGTAGGATGGCGTGCCGCTCTTGCCGTCGAAATCTTCCAGCGCGATCAGGCGGTTGGCTTCGGGATAATAAGCGGCGACCGAGCCGCGCGCGATGCCATAGCCGATCGCGGTCTGGCCCGCAAAGACGCGGTCCCCCGACACGATGTCGACCACGTCACCATGCTGAAGCCCGAACAGCGCCAGATCGTCGGGATGCGCAAAGATCACATCGCGCCGACCGGTCACACCGCGATAGCGATCGTTCATGCCGTAGATCGTGGTGTTGTACTGGTCATGGCTGCGAATGGTGGTAAGCGTCAGCACACCATCGCTTTTGCCGTCGTCCTCGTCGGTGCCGGGGAAAACGATGAAATGAGCCTTGCCGTCCGGCGTATCCCATTCGCGATCGGAGGCACCGACCCGCAAGCGGAAACCGCCTTTCTGCCGCACCCGGATGTTGAAGTCGCGAAAGTCCGGGAACACCTGCTCGATCTTGTCGCGGATGCGGTCATAGTCCTCGACCAGCCAGTCCCAGTCCACCACCGTGTCGGGCAGCGCCGCCTTGGCAATGCCGGCGATGATGGCCGGTTCCGAGCGCAGATCGGGCGATGCCGGCTTGAGCGTCCCGCGCGAGGCGTGGACCATCGACATCGAATCCTCGACCGTCACCGACTGCATCGCGCCGCCGCGATAATCCTGTTCGGTGCGGCCAAGGCAGGGCAGCACAATGGTCTCCCCGGCAACAAGCAGGCAGGTGCGGTTGAGCTTGGTGCAGATCTGCACGTTGAGATCGAGTTTGCGAAAGGCCGCGAACGTCGCCTCGGGATCGCTGATCGCCACTGCCAGATTGCCACCGAGGCCGATGAAGCCCTTGGACCGCCCGTCCCGCATGGCAATGATCGCTTCGACCGCGTTGTGGCCATGCGCGCGCGGGCTGCTAAAGCCGAAGGTCGCATCCATCCGATCGAGGAAACTTTCGGTGGGAATTTCGGTAATGCCGACGGTGCGGTCACCCTGCACGTTGGAATGGCCGCGCAGCGGGCAGATCCCCGCCCCCTCGCGACCGATATTGCCGCGCAGCATCATCAAGTTGGCGAGTTGCTGCACATTCTCGGTGCCGTGGCGGTGCTGGGTAATGCCCATGCCGTAACAGATGATGACTCGTTCGGCCTGCCAGTAAACGCGGGCCATGCTTTCGATGGCATCGCGGGTCAGGCCGGATCGGCGCTCGATGGCGTCCCACGCGGTGGCCTCGATATCGACCTTCAACGCTTCGAAGCCGGTGGTGTGTTCGGCGATGAACGCGCGGTCGAGCAGGCCGGTGCCGCCGGCCGCGAGGTCGGCCTGGTCGGCGCTCAACAGCGCCTTTATCATGCCTTTGACCATGGCGGCATCGCCGCCGACTTTGACCTGATAATAGGTCGATGCCAGCGGGGTCGAACCGAACGTCGCCATTTCAACCGGCACTTGCGGGTCCTGGAAACGTTCCAGTCCGCGTTCGCGCAGCGGATTGGCGACGACAATCGGCGCACCGCGCAGCGACACTTCGCGCAAGGTGCCAAGCATGCGCGGGTGATTTGTGCCGGGATTGTGACCGATGCAGAACACTGCGTCGCAATGGTCGAAATCCTCAAGCGTCACTGTGCCCTTGCCGACGCCGATCGACCGGGGCAGGCCGACCGAAGTGGCCTCGTGACACATGTTCGAGCAATCGGGAAAATTGTTGGTGCCGAATTCGCGGGCCATCGTCTGGTACAGAAACGCCGCCTCGTTGGAGGCCCGCCCGGAAGTGTAGAACTCCATCTGGTCGGGATGCTCCATCGCGCGCATGGCCGCGCCGATGCGCGCGAACGCCGTGTCCCAACTGATCGGCACGAACCGGTCGGTCTGCGGATCGAAGCACAGCGGAACCGTCAGGCGCCCGGCATTTTCCAGTTTGAAATCCGACCACGTCCACAGTTCCGTCACGCTGTGCGCGGCGAAGAATTCGGGGGTGGCTTTCTTGGACGTTGCCTCCCACGTGACCGCCTTGGCACCGTTCTCGCAGAATTCGAACGAGGATGTGTGCTGGGGGTCGGGCCAGGCGCAGCCCGGACAGTCGAAACCATCGGGCTGGTTCATGCTGAGCAGCGCGCGTGTGTCGGTGCTGGCGCCCATCTGGCTGCGCACCGCCCGGGCAACCGCCTTCAACGCGCCCCAGCCGCCAGCAGGGCCGCCGTAAGGTTTCACACCTTCTACCGACTGGTCTGCCATGGCCTGTCTCCGCAAAATCCTGTCGTGCCCGATCGCCGACGGTCGACCGGTCGCACACCAACCCGTCATACAATGGCAGGCGCTCCCTTTCCAGCAGGCGTAACGGAGAATTGCGGCATCGGTCGATTTCAGGCATGCCCCGATGCGCAACAATCAATTGCCGGCCGGGCACTTACTCGCGGTCGCAATCCGGCAGATATCCGGGCTCGGCGCCGCCCGAAGGCGCTTCGTCAATCGGAGACGGACAATGACCATACTTGACCTGCATGACGCGGATATCGACACCGACGGCGATGCGGTCGCCGCAGGCGATGGCGGCGACGGGCTCTTTTACGAGTACAGCAAGGCTGCGGACCCGATCCGCCCCAGCCTGACGCCGCGCGTGCCCTATCACGTCTTTCCGCCGTCGCTCTATGCGGATGGTCCGACCCGGATCGTGCCGCTCGACCTGAGCGCCGAACTCAAGACCGAAGGTCCCGCCACCGGCCCCGGCCTTAGCGCCAACTTCCTTCGCATACTCGGCGGTGACAGCCTCGCGCTCGACCCCGCCGCCACCTCGATGGTGTTCTATGTGCTGAAAGGCGCGGGTACGGCGCACCAGTTGTCGGATCGGATCGCGTTCGCCCAGGGTGACTTCTTCACCCTGCCCGGCACCGCCGAGGTGACGCTGACCGTGACCGAAGATGCCGCACTCTATTACGTCAACGATGCACCGCTGCTGCGCTATCTCGGCGTTCGGCCCGATCGCGCCCGCTTTCAGCCGACCATCTACAAAGCCGATCGCGCCAATGCGGAACTCGCGCGGGTCGCCAGCGATCCTGCCGCCGCACATCGCAGCCGGGTGAGCCTGCTGCTGGGCAACACCGCGTTCCCGCTGACGCGTACGGTCACCCACACGCTGTGGGCGATGTACGGCACGGTCGGCGCCGGTTCGGTGCAGAAGCCGCACCGCCACCAGTCGATCGCGCTCGACCTGATCGTCGACTGCGAACCGGGCGTCTACACGCTGGTCGGTCGCGACCTGGATGCGAAGGGCGAGATCGTCAAGCCGGTTCGCGTGGACTGGGAGCCTGGCTGTGCTTTCGTGACGCCGCCCGGTTACTGGCATGCGCATTTCAACACGTCGGGCAGGGAGGCGCGCCTCATCCCGATCCAGGATGCGGGTTTGCAGACGTATCTGCGATCGCTGGATATCCGTTTCGCCTGAGCCGACGAGGTCGCGCCGCGCCATGGATTTCGGCCGTCCATGGCCCGGCGCGCGCTTGCCCCATAAAGAACCCGTAAAGATCCTCGTACCGCGCGTGAAGCGGGCGTAGCGGCGCGGGAATGACCGACCCGATTCCATCGACTCAGCCCGCAGGCGTTGCAGCCCTCGATTTCTGCCAGCAGGATTTCAGCCAACACGAACAACCGCACTGCGACAGCCTGGGCACGCTGGCGGTGGGCGCGATCGGCGTGGTGTTTGGCGATATCGGCACCAGCCCGCTCTATTCGTTGCGCGAAAGCTTTATCGGCGCGCATCCGCTGGCGGTCGATCCGGCGCATATCTTTGGCGTGCTGTCGCTGATTTTCTGGACGATGACGCTGATCGTCACGATCAAATATGTGTTCGTCATCCTGCATGCCGACAACAAGGGCGAAGGCGGCAGCCTGGCCCTGCTCGCGCTGATCGGACGGCGGCTGGGGCAGACGCGGTGGACGGCGTTTACCGTCCTGCTCGGGATCATCGCCACCGCACTGTTTTATGGCGATGCGATCATCACGCCGGCCATGTCGGTGCTGTCGGCGGTCGAAGGCCTGGAAGTGGTTCAACCCGCGTTCGCATCGCTGGTGCTGCCGATTTCGATTGCCATCCTGATCGGGCTGTTCGCGATTCAGTCGCGGGGCACGGCCGCCGTGGGCAAGCTGTTCGGGCCGGTCATGCTGGTCTATTTCGCGGTGATCGCCGTGCTGGGCGTGATGGGCATCTGGCAGGCGCCGGAAATCCTGTGGGCGGTCAATCCGATCTATGCCGTGCGCTTTTTCACGCTCGATCCGATGCTGGCGTTCCTCGCGCTCGGATCGGTCATCCTGGCGGTGACGGGGGCAGAAGCGCTCTATGCCGACATGGGCCATTTCGGGCGCCGTGCGATCATGCTCGCATGGCTGTGGGTGGCATTCCCGTGCCTGTTGCTCAATTATCTGGGCCAGTCGGCGCTGCTGCTGCGCCATCCCAAGCTGGTGGAAAACCCGTTCTTTCTGATGGCACCCGACTGGGCCCGCCTGCCGCTGGTGATCCTGGCAACGCTGGCGACGATCATCGCCAGCCAGGCGGTGATTTCGGGCGCCTATTCGATCTCGCAACAGGCGATTCAGCTCGGCTTTCTGCCCCGCATCCGCATCCTGCATACCAGCGCCAAGGCCGCCGGGCAGATCTATGTGCCGCTGGTCAACTGGCTGTTGCTGGTCCTGGTGCTGTTGCTGGTGGTGGGCTTCAAATCGTCGAACAATCTGGCGTCGGCTTATGGCATTGCGGTCACCGGTACGATGTTCATTACCGCCTGCATGCTGGGCATCCTGACCTTTGCGGTGTGGAAATGGCCGCCTGTGCTGGCGACTGCGGTGACCGGCGTGTTCCTGCTGGTCGACGGCGCCTATTTCGCGTCGAACGTGACCAAGATCCCCGACGGCGGCTGGTTCCCGCTGTTGATCGCCGGCGTGGTGTTCGTGGTCCTGACCACCTGGGCGACCGGGCGTCGCATCCTGCGCGAGCGACTGGCCGAAGATTCGATGCCGTTCGACCTGTTCCTCAATTCGGTGTGCGAAAAGGTCCGCCGCGTTCCCGGCACATCGGTGTTCCTGTCGTCCACCGCCGAAGGCATCCCGCCGGCCCTGCTGCACAATCTGAAACACAACCACATCCTGCACGAACGCGTGGTGATCCTGACCGTCGTCACCGAAGGCGTGCCGCATGTGCCGAGCCAGGTGCGCCGCGTGGTCGAAAGCGTCGGCCACGGCTTTTACCGCATGATCATCAGCGTCGGGTTCATGGATGAAGCCGACGTCCCCGCCGAACTCGCCGCCGAAAACCGCGCCGGCGGACCGTTCAAACCGATGGAAACCAGCTATTTCCTCGCGCGCCAGACGCTGATCGCGTCGAAACGGCCGGGCATGGCGATCTGGCGCGAAAAGCTGTTCGCGTGGATGATCCGCAACGCCGAAAGCGCGATGCAATTCTTTCGCCTGCCGACCAACCGCGTAATCGAACTGGGCAGCCAGTTGGAGATTTAGGGTCTTTCCGACTTAGATTGAGGCACCGTGACGGAGCCGATTTTGGCCCAGTGCAAGGAGAGAGGGCGCAGGAATATGTCAATATTTCAAGACCGATCGACGCCGCAATGGGCCAA